>Ga0335069_10002998_pt1 | contig 25715 bp, 21 predicted proteins | sample Lox_Sample_11_FD_206714 | JGI IMG/M metagenome (GOLD analysis project Ga0335069, IMG submission 206714) | Soil microbial communities from Loxahatchee National Wildlife Refuge, Florida, United States - Lox_Sample_1.1 | ecosystem: Environmental > Terrestrial > Soil > Wetlands | place: USA... | reverse complement strand
CACGATCTTGGGATCGTCGGAGTTCGTGGCCTCGACCGCCTTCAGATAGCTGCGCACCACCGAGTACGTGCCGACCTGGAAGGTCGAGGGTGCGGTCTTCTTCCGCGCGATGAACTTTTCCATGAATGCCTTGCTGGCAGCGTTGAGATCGGGGATCCACGGGGTCACGTACATCATCCCCTGGGCCAGATCGAGGCCCGTGCTCTTGATCGCCGGAAGCGAATCCAGCCCGAACGGCACGACCTTCTGGCCGGCGGCGATGATGCCGAACTCGCGCACGCTCTTCACCGCGTTGATCGCGTCGTCGCCGCCGTTGGCGATGCCGATGACGTCGGCCTTCGACGCCTGCGCCTGGAGCACGAACGACGAAAAATCGCTGGCGCCCAGCGGATGATAGACCGCCCCCAGCACCTGGCCGCCGTGGCGGGTGACGCCGCCCGAGGCGCCGTCGACGAGCGCGCGGCCGAACACGTAATCGGCGCCGATGAAGAACCATTTCTTGCCGAGCTGCGGCACGGCTCCGCCGATCGCGTTGCCCATCTGATAGGTGTCATAGACCCAGTGCACCGAATTATCCGGGGCGCAGGCCTTGCCGGTGAAATCGGCGGACCCGGCGCTGGTCAGCAGCACCGCCTTGTTCTTCGACTTGGCGACATCGAGGGCGGCGAACGCAACCGCCGAATTGACGAGGTCGGTGATCGCGTCCACCCCCTCGAGATCGAACCACCGGCGCGCCACCGCGGCACCGACGTCCGGCTTGTTCTGGTGGTCGGCGGCGACGATCTCGATCGGCACGCCGTTGACCTTGTTGCCGAACTCCTCGGCCGCCATCTTCGCCGCCTCGACCGAGCCGGTGCCGGAGTTCTGCTCATACGGGCCGGACAGATCGGTGAGCACGCCGATCTTGACCTTGCCGCCTGAGATCTCGGCGCGGGCGGTTGGAGCGAGCAGCAGGACGGCGGCGAGACTGCAGGCGATGATGCGCATAAGGTCCTCCCGGGAGATATCAGCCCTAAGCCCCCTTTTCGGGATCGGGGCCTTCGTATTAGATATATTCTATAACTATCTCGGCGGCACGCCAAGCCGCTCGCACGTCAGGAGACGCCGTTGCCTCGCACCGCGAACGCCTACATCGCCGGCATCTACGAACATCCCACGCGCCACGCGCCCGACAAGTCGCTGGCCCAGCTGCACGCCGAGGTCGCCAAGGGGGCGCTTGCCGATGCCGGGCTCACCAAAGACGACGTGGACGCCTATTTCTGCGCCGGCGACGTCGCCGGGTGGGATGCGCGTGGGGCCGGTCCGTTTTCGATCATCGACTATCTCGGGCTGAAGCTCCGCTATCTCGACACGACCGAATCCTGGGGCTCGTCCTACCTCGTGCATGTCGCCCACGCCGCGGACGCGATCGCCGCCGGCAAATGCCGCGTCGCGTTGATCACCCTCGCGGGGCGGCCGCGCGCCGAGGGCCAGGCGACCGGGACGACCGCGGCGGAAGAGAGCCGCACTGCCGCCGAGGCGCAGTTCGAGCTGCCCTACGCGCCGACCGTCGTCTCGCTCTACGCGATGTGCGCGATGCGGCACATGCACGAGTTCGGCACCACGAGCGAACAGCTTGCCTGGATCAAGGTCGCCGCCTCGCACCACGCCCAGCACAACCCGCACGCCGTGCTGCGCGACGTCGTGACCGTGAACGACGTCCTCGCCTCGCCCGTGATCGCCGACCCGCTGCATCGCCTCGATTGCTGCGTGATCAGCGACGGCGGCGGGGCCCTGATCGTGACCTCACCCGAGATCGCGAGGAGCCTGAAGCGCCCTCTTGTCGGTGTCATCGGTAGCGGCTATGCGCCCAAGCACCAGAATGGCGGCAAGACCGACCTGATGCAGACGGGTGCCGCACGGTCGGGACCCGCGGCGTTCGCCGAGGCCGGGGTCACGCCGCGCGACATCAAGTACGCCTCGATCTACGACAGCTTCACCATCACCGTGCTTTTGACGCTCGAAGACCTCGGCTTCTGCGCCAAGGGCGACGGCGGCAAGTTCGTCGCCGACGGCAACCTGATCTCGGGCGTGGGCAAGCTGCCGTTCAATACCGACGGCGGCGGGCTCTGCAACAACCACCCGTCCAACCGCGGCGGCATGACCAAGGTGATCGAAGCCGTCCGCCAGCTGCGCGGCGAGGCGCATCCGAAGGTCCAGGTGCGGAACTGCGACCTGGCCCTTGCGCATGGCACCGGCGGGGCACTCGGGTCGCGACACGGCAGCGCCACCCTGATCCTGGAAAGGCATTGACATGGACCGCCCCATCCACGATCCCCATCCGAACCCGGAGACGACCGCCTATTGGGCCGCCGCCCGCGAGGGCAAGCTCCTCATCAAGCGCTGCGGCGCTTGCGGCGAGGTCCACTACTATCCGCGCGCGCTCTGCCCGTTCTGCTTCAGCGATGCCACGGCCTGGCTGGAATGCTCCGGCCGGGGCACGATCTATTCCTTCAGCATCCTGCGCCGGGCGCCGGTTCCCTACGCGCTGGCTTACGTGACCCTGGCGGAAGGGCCGACGATGATGACCAACATCGTGGACTGCGATCTGAATGCGATCCGCATCGGCCAGCCGGTCAGGCTCGTGTTCAAGCCGAGCGAGAGCGGCCAGCCCGTGCCCATGTTTACGCTGGCGGCATAAGCTCAGCGGCTGGTGCCCAGAGCCTTTTGCAGAAGGGCCAGCAACGCCTTGCGCTCCGGCGCGGTGAGGCCCGCCGTCATGGCGCGATCGAGCGTCAGGATCGATTCCAGCATGCGGGCGACAGCGCGCTCGCCGCGGTCCGTGAGGTAGATCGCCACCGACCGCTTGTCGGTCTGCGACGGGCGGCGGCTCACATAACCCTCGCGCTCGAGCTCGTTGAGCAGAGAGGTCATGTTCGGCCTCTGGATCATCAGCGCATCCGACAGCGCCCCATGGCGGATGCCGGGGTTCTGGCGGATGACCGCCATGGTCGAGATGATCGCCGGGGTGAATGCGCGCTCGCCGAAGCGCTCGTAGAATTTCTGGTACTGCGTCACGTCGAACATGTGGACGTGGAATCCGACCGTCTGCTGCAGCACCGAGAGGTCGACCTCGGCGGCCGCAACCGCGTCGACGGTGTCCGTCTCCTGCGATTTCATGGCCTCACTCTGCTTGACCCAATTCGTTATGTAACATAACTATACCGGCCGATGTCCGGCAAGGACAAGGCTCGGGAGGACTCGATGGCGGCGCCGGTTTTTGCGAGCGCTCCCCACCGGCGCACGCGGCCGGTGCGGCTCGGGCCGCTGGGCGTGAGCGTGGAGCGGCGCGCGGACGGCTCCATTTATCTCGATCCGCTGCATTCTCTGGGCCGCTATCCCGACCGGCTGACGGAGCGGCTGTTGCATTGGGCCGCGCACGCGCCGGACCGTACCTTCATGGCGCAGCGCGACGCGCGCGGGGAGTGGCGGCGGATCAGCTATGCGGAGGCGCTCGACAGCGCCCGGCGCATCGGCGCAGCACTCCTCGAGCGCGGCCTGTCGGCCGAGCGCCCGCTGATGATCCTTTCGGGCAACGATCTCGAGCACGCGCTTCTGGCGTTGGCGGCGCTCCATGTCGGCATCGCCTACGTGCCGGTCTCCCCGGCCTACTCGCTGCTGTCCACGGATTTCGCGAAGCTGCGGCACATCACAGCGCTCACCACGCCGGGTCTCGTCTTTGCCGCTGACGGCGTGCGCTTCGGCCGTGCCATCGAGACGGTGCTCGGACTCGATATCGAGGTCGTCACGGCGCAAGCCCCCGTCCCCGGACGGACCACCACCCCCTTCTCTTCCCTGCTCGCGGCGCGGGCAGGCGGAGCGGTCGAGGATGCGCACGCGACGGTCGGCCCGGACACGGTCGCGAAGATCCTGTTCACCTCCGGCTCGACCGGAGCCCCCAAGGGCGTCATCAACACGCACCGCATGCTGTGCGCGAACATGGAGCAGCTGCGCACCCAGTTCGCCTTCTTCCACGAGACGGCGCCGGTGATTCTCGACTGGTCGCCGTGGCATCACACCGCGGGCGGCAACCACAACTTCAACCTGGTGCTCTACAACGGCGGCACGTTCTACATCGACGACGGCAAGCCCACTCCCGACGCGATCGAAGCCACGGTGCGCAACCTGCGCGAGGTCTCGCCCACCTGGTACTTCAACGTGCCGCGCGGCTACGACGCCCTGATCCCCTTTCTCCGCAACGACCGCCGGCTGCGCGAAAATTTCTTCCGCGACGTCCAGGTGCTGTACTACGCCGGCGCCGGGATGGCGCAGCACACCTGGGACGCGCTCGACGAGATCGCCTCGGCCACCTATGGCGAGCGGATCATGATGCTGACCGGCCTCGGCGCCACCGAGACCGCGCCCTTCGCGCTGACGGCCGGCGCCGGGATGAGCGGCGCCGGCCTCGTGGGCCTGCCCGCCGCCGGCGTGCGGCTGAAGCTGGCACCGGTCGAGGGCAAGCTTGAGGCGCGGGTCCAGGGGCCCAACGTGACCCCCGGCTACTGGCGTCAGCCCGAGCTGACCGCCAAGGCCTTCGACGAGGAGGGCTACTACCGGTTCGGCGACGCGCTGAAATTCGTCGACCCCGAGGATCCGCACAAAGGCCTGCGGTTCGACGGCCGCGTCGCCGAGGATTTCAAGCTCGCAACCGGCACCTGGGTCAGCGTGGGTCCCTTGCGCCTCAACCTTATCGACGCGCTCAGCCCTTACGCGCAGGACGTGGTCCTGGCCGGCCCCGACCGCGACGATATCGGCGCGCTGATCTTCCCCAACCTCGCAGCATGCGCGCAGCTCGTCGGCGTGCCCGACACAGCCGCACCCGACATCCTCGCCCATCCGCGGCTGCGAGAGGAGATCGCGCAACGCCTGACGGCATTCGCCGCCCGGAGCACCGGCAGCTCGAACCGGGTCGTCCGCGCGCTGCTGCTCGTCGAGCCGCCGTCGATCGACCGCGGCGAGGCCACCGACAAGGGCTCGCTGAACCAGCGCGCCGTCCTCGCCAACCGGGCAGCCCTGGTCGAGCGCCTCTATGCCGATCCGTCGCCGCCCGAAATCATTCGCGCCGGCCGCACGGTCAAGGTGTCGTAGGCTCCTACGCTCCCTTGCTCATGTGCGAGGTGGCTTCCTCCTCCACCCGGTCCTTGATCTCGCGGGCGAGCGGCTCTTTCAGCTCCTCGCGGATATGGCCGACGAGTCCGATGGCGCGCGCCATCACGCCGATCCCGCGAACGATGTTCCACGGCAGGCGGAGCTCGCTCGCGATCGCGCCGATGGCGCCGGTCGCGTTCACCGGCAGCGATTTGTTGAGCGTCTTGCCGGCCTGATCGGCGATGGCGTTCATCAGCGCCACATAGGGCCCCGAGAACCCGTTTTGGGCCGCAATCTCGAACAGGCGCGGGGCGCGCGGATCGACGGGCTTATGGATGTGGTGACCGATGCCAGGAATCGTGCGCTTCTGTCCCGCGAAGCGCTCGACCACCGCGCGGGCGAGCGCGTCGATATCGGCTGGCGCTTTCGGGTCGGGCAACGCCTCCTGGAGCATGCGCGCCGCGGTCTCCATGCTGCCGACGAACACGCTGCCGAGGCCGCACAGCCCGGCGGCCACCGCCGCCTGCATCGCTTCGGGGGCGCCCACGATGGTCATGCGCGTCGCGATCGCGCTGGGCGTGAGCCCGTGCTCGACCAGGGTCACCGCAATCGCGTTGAACACCGCGGATTCGGCCGGTGTCGGCAGGCGGTCGGTCAGCTCGAGGAACGCCATGTCGCCCAGGGACAGTTTGCCCAGGATGTCACGGCACAGATCGAAGCCCTTGATGACGATCCGGTCGGTGGTGCTGAAGGCGATGTCGGAGCGCAGTTTCTTGCGTGGGGCCATGGGTCCTCAGGAATGTTGCGCGAGTGCGGTTGTATCGACGGCGCGCTGTTTCAACGACGTATCCTGGCGCAGCTGCCCCTTGGCGATCTTGTGGGTCGGCGTGTGCGGCAGCGCGTCCAGGAACAACACGTAGCGCGGGACCTTCTGCGGGGCGAGGCGTTCCTTGCACCAGCGCGCGATCTCATCGGCGCTCACCTCATGGTCAGGGCGCTTCACGATCGCAGCGAGGATGTCGTCCTCGCCGAGCTCGGCCGGCACCGCGATGGCCGCGACTTCGAGGACCGCCGGGTGGCTGCCGATCACGCGGTCGAGCTCGGCGCCTGCGATGTTCTCGCCGCGCCGGCGGATGATGTCCTTCTTGCGCGACACGAAGAAGAAGAACCCGTCGGCGTCGCGCCGCACCAGGTCGCCGGTCTTGAACCAGCCGTCGTGAAAGGCGGCCTGCGTCTGCTCGGGATCCCGGAAATAGCCTTGCATGACAATCGGTGTCTTCACCCATAGCTCGCCGACCTCGCCGGGCGGCACGTCCCGCTCCTCCTCGTCCACGACCCGGCACTCGGCCCATGGGCGCGCCGGATCCGGGTGCCGCCCGACCACGCCCATGCTGCCGGATTTGCTCGGACCCTCGAATGGCGTGCAGGTGACCCCCGGGATTTCGGTCATGCCGTATCCGCTCACCAGGTCGCGCACATGGAATTCGTTGCGGAACGTTTCGGCGAAGCTGCCGCGCACGCCGTACACGGCGCGGATGCGATGCTCGGGCCGGAACTCGCTGCGCGGCCTGGCCTGCAGGATGGTCCCCATCGCCTCGATCACGTTGGTCTGGGTGGCGCCGTTGTCGACCGCGAACTGCCAGAAGCGCGAGGCGGAGAAGCGCGGCATGACCACCGCGCTGCAGCCGGCCGCGATGGTGCCGGCCAGGGTGTAGAACAGCGCGTTCATGTGGAACATCGGCAGCACGATCATCACCCGGTCGGTCTCCTGCAGATGGACGCGCTGCACGAAGGCCTCGCCGCCGGTGAGGAAATTCGCCTGGCTGTGCATGGCTCCCTTGGGAAACCCGGTCGTTCCCGAGGTGTAAATGATCAGGCAGGTGTCGCCGCCCGTCACCCCGGACGGCAACGTGGCGGCCGGCGCCATGGCCATCAACGCGGCCAGGGTCGGCGTATCGGGGTGCTCGCGGTCGGAGACCGCAAACCATGCCGGCGTGCCCAAGCCGCTCGCCGCCTGCCGTGCCGTGGCCAGGGTCTCACCACTCGCCACCACGCCACAGACTTCGGCGTGGTGCAGCACGTAGCGCGCCTCCTCCACCCCGAACTCGGGATTCACGGGCACCATGATGGCGCCGAGCCGCGCGAGTGCAAACAACAGGAGCGCATGGCCGTCGCTGTTGCGCGCCATGATCGCCACCCGGTCGCCCTTCTTCACGCCGCGCGCCAGAAGGGCGCGGGCGAGCAATTCGGACGCCGCCCCGAACTCCCGCCACGTCCAGGTCTTGCCTTCGTAGATCAGGAACGGGCGGTCAGGTCCGGCCTGCGTCCGGCTCGCGAACGCGCCCGCGAGGGTATAGTCGTGCGCCGGGTAGAGGCGCAGCACTTCGAGCGGAGTCCTCATGCGCGGCCCACCGTCAGCAGCGAGACGAGCTCGCGGCTGTCCGCAACCGTCTCCAGCGCCAGCACGCGCTCGATCAGCCGCTCGGCCTGCGTATCGGGCAGCATGCGCCGCACGAGCTTCCTGAATTTCGCCACCACGTCGGCTTCGCTCGCGAACTTGTCCTCGCTGCCGCGGGCCGCCTCGACGGTCTCCTCGAGCCGCGTCCCGTCCTTGAGCAACACCTCGACCCGCACCATGTGGCGGAACTTGCCGCCTTTGGCGGTGATCGCGGGATCGTGCCGGACCGCGACGCGGCTTGCGAGCGTCATGCGCTGCGGATCGGCCACGCTCGCCTCGGTGAACTGATCGACGAAGGCGTCGCCCTCCAGCAGCAGGGTTGCGGCACAGAACGGCAGGTTGAGCTGCGCCGAGGTGAGCCCCTGCGGCCGATAGGGCCAGCCCACGTGATCGACGGTGGCCTGGCTGCCATGAACGACAATCCGGTCGACCGCATCGGCGCCGAACGGATGCCGCGCCTGCATGGCGCGGATCGCATCCAAGGTCGTATGGCTGCTGCCGACGCAGGAATAGAATTTCAGGGCGACGCGCAACGTCTCGAAGCGCTGGCCGAGCCCGTCGACGAGCGCCTCGCGGTCAAAGCGGTCCTGCGAGCGCGAGAACGTCGTGCAGAACCCGCCATAGCCGCTCTCGAACACGTTCTCGATGCCGGTGTACCCCGCCTCGGCCAGGAGCGCTCCGTAGAGTCCGCTCTGAGCGGCGCGGCCGGCATGCATGCGCTTGACCATGGCCCCGTATTGCGCGGCCATCAGCCCGGAGGCCTGCGTGCCGGCGATGCCGAGCGCGTGCACGGTCTTGTCCGCCGGGAGCCGCAGTGCGGCTGCGGCGGCGGCCGCCGCCGAGAACACGCCCAGCGTGGCACCCGAATGCCAGCCCTGCTCGATGTGCTCTGGCCCCATGCAGATGCCGACCCGCGGCCCGATCTCGTAGCCGGCCACGGCCGCGGTGAGCAGAGCTTTGCCGCTCAGGCCCGGGCGCATCTCGGCGACCGCCAGCAGCACCGGCACGGTCACGGCCCCCACATGCAGGACGCCCTGCCGGTGCACGTCGTCGAGCTCGAAGCTCTGCACGAGCGCGCCGTTGGCGAGGGCTGCGTGCGGCGCCGACAGCCGCGCGTCCGTTCCCCACACCTGGCACGACGACGACGTGTCCGTGGCCTGCAAGGTGCGCAGCAGGATGCGCGACCACTCGAGGTCCGCGCCGTACACGGCGCAGCCCAGCGCATCCAGCATCAGGACCTTGATGCGGGCGCGCACCGCCTCGGGGATCCGCTCGTAGGCGAGGCCGGCCACGAAGTCCGCCATGCGGCGCGTGTAGTGGTTGTCGGTCGTGTTGTCGTGCGCCACGGGACTGGCCTCGGCTAATGAGCGGCCGCGGTCTTGCTGCCCTTGGGCACGGATTTGTCCAGCCAGCGGCCGATCACCGCCGCGATGTCCTTGTTGTTCTTCTCCAGCATCATGACGTGGCTGTTGCCGTGGATGCCGATGTCGGCCAGCCGGATCACGCTCGGCTGCACGCCCGCCTGGCGCAGATACTTGACCGTGCAGTGATCGTAGGGGGCGTGATAGGACGCCTCTGACGTCAGCACCAGGATCGGCATTTTCTGCAGATTGGGCAGCTGTCGCGCGGGCTCCTTCTGCAGCCAGCAGCGCACCTTGTCCGGCGCGTCGGCTTTCGCCTCCTCGACCGGCGCCAGCTCCGCCGGGTCGCTCACCGGCGGCGAATAGGTGAGCGGATCCGAGGTGATCCCGTACTTCAACGCGAGCTTTCCTTGCTTGAAGTAATCCGGCGCGCCCACGAACTGGACGTCGTAGAACGGCGGGCCGTTCGGCTCGATGGCCAGGATCGCCCTCACGAGATTCGGCCGTGCGTCGGCGACGGGCCAGCCGAACGCGCCGGCCTGCGAATGGACGAGCAGGATCGAAGGCCCGATCTTGTCCAGCAGAGCCACCAGCGCGTCGCGGTTCAGCATCTGCTGCTTGTCGAAGTCGGCGATCGCCGGCAGCTGGCTGGCGGCGAGCTGTTGCACCGCCGGGTCGTCGGCCGCCCCCGTGCCGGGCCATTGCGTGTGCAGATGCGCCTGCGGCCACAGCTTGTATTTTTCCTGCTCGGTGAAGCGCGACAGCGAATTCGTCGCGTCGACCGCCCGGTACTCGCCGTAGACCTTTTCGTTATAGGAGGAACGGGCCCGGCCCGGCTGGTCCACGACGTAGACGGCGTAGCCGCGCCGCACGAAATATTGCGCCCAGCCTTCGCGGCCATCCGGCGTGCCGGTGTAGTTGATCCCGGACATCGTGCCGCCGTGCACCATGATGATCGGGTACGGATGGGTCTGCTTCGCCGGAATGCGGAACTCGGTGTACATCTGGCCAGCCACGTACTGGTGGCCGTCGATCGTGGCCGCGTGGCCGCCGACGTAGAAGTAGCCCTCCTTGGCGAGCACCAGAGGAGGATCGCCGGCGGCCTGCGCCGCCGACAGCGTGGCGCACATCGCGGCCGCAACAAGCGTGGTGTACGTCCGGAGCATGGCGGTTCCTCCTCGGGTTTGACCCGAGCATAGCGGGAACCGGCGCCCCAGGTCACGCGGCAGGACGATGATCAGCCGACGCCGCGCCAGGCCAGCTCGAGGCCCAGCATCAGCATCGCCACCAAAAAGCACATCCGGAACACCGCGGGCTTGAGGCGCCCACGGACCCATTGGCCGGCGAACATGCCGCACAGCGCCGGCACCAGCGCCATCGTCGACGCGCCCGCGACCGACATGTGGAACGCATCCGCGCGCGTCAGGACGACCGCGAGTGCCACCGTCGAAACCGTGAACGAGAGGCCCAGGGCCTGCACGAGATCGTCCTGCTCCAGCCCCAGCGCCTGCAGATACGGCACGGCTGGAATCGTGAGCACGCCCGTCGCTGCGGTGACGACGCCGGTGGCACCACCGATCACGGGCGACAACCACGGCTCTAAGCGTGCCGGCACGCGCAGCCGCAGCCGCAGTAGGCCGATCGCGGCATAGACGATAAGCGCCAGCCCCAGCCAGGCGAGCGCCCTGGCGCCACTGGCGACGAGGAGGCCGCCCGCACTCCAGGTGCCGAGACAAATCGCGACCATCATGGGCCACAAACGGCGCAGCAATGCCCGGATACTCGGCCCCGCCGCCAGCTGCCAGATATTCGTCACCAGGGTCGGCACCACAAGCAGCGCTGCCGCCTGCGCGGGCGCCATCACAAGGCTCAGGAGTCCAATGGCGACGGTCGGCAGCCCGAGGCCGGTCACACCCTTGACGAAGCCCGCGAGAAGAAATGCGGCGGCCGCGGCGATGATGAACGTGGACGACACTGGGACGGACAATGACCGCAGCCGCGCGCTTGCGTCGCCCGGGAACGCTTCGGTCCCGGCCGAAGCGTCAGGTCGCGATGCCGAGGTTCTGCAGCTGCGAGCGGCGGATCGCCTGCGAGCGCTTGGTGATCAGCTGCTCGAAATCGCCCCCGAGCACATAGGCGCCCTTGGCGTCCTTGAGCTTCGCATCCAGCTTGTTGAGCTCTTCGCGCTCGTTGGCCGGGTTGGGCGAGCGGGACAGCGGCTTGGGCGTCGCCACCTCGCGCCGCAGGCGCTCGAGCAGAACCGCCTTGCTGGCCGGCATGCCGCGTCCGTGCAGCAATCCGTGGACGAGCTTGAGCTGCGCCGTCGGCGATTTCATCTGCGCGAGGTCGAGCCGGCCCAATATGAGGTCGGCGAGCAGGCCGAGCGCGGCCCCCAGGCTCGGCTGCTGCCCCAGGATGTCCTGCACCAGCGACCCGGCGCCGAGCAGGTCGGCAATCATGTCGTCGAGATGCGCCACCTTGGCATTGTCGACGTCGTCGGTGACGAGGGCCGCGATCTGCTCCAGCTTCTGCGCCAGGCTGGGCGAGCCATTGAGATAGTTGGTGAGCCCGGTCTTGATCATGTAGTCACGGTCATCGGGCGGATAGACGGCATCGATCCGGCTGCAGAAATGCGCGTACTGCTTCTCTTCCAGGATGGGCAGCCGGCGGCGCTCCGACATCGTCTCCTGGGCCTTGTAGCGGATCTGCTCGACCAGCTTGTAGAGCACGTCGAGCCGGCTCTTGATGTCGCCGTGGCCGGCCGCGGATTGCGCCTGGGCCAGCTGCGACACCGCGGAATCGATGAGCCCCAGGCTGTCGAGTTTCTTCTGATAGCTGAAATTGTGCAGGAGCTCCGTGGGCGTGATCATCATGTAATCGAGGAATTCGCGCAGCACGCGGTTCATGATGATGCGCGAGGGCAGGCTCGTGAACTCCGCCACCGTGGTGCAGAGCTGGCCCTCGGTGATCTTGGCGGAGAGCGTGATCGCCTTCTTCGGCTTGGCCGCGCGCTTTTCGGAGAAGACCTCCTTCTTGAGCGACAGGCCGCCGCCCATCATCGCGCGGAAGCGCGTGATCTTGACCTCCTCGACCTTCTCGTCGGTGAACAGCGACTTGGCGAACGCGATCGCCTCGCCTTCGCGCTCGAAGCTGCCTTCGGTCACCCAGTGCTTGTCGAAAAAGGCCTGGACCTCGAATTCCACGTGCCTGCCGGGAATCGCCGAGCCCCGCTTGCCCCAGCCGCCTTTTCCGGCGGCTTCGCCGTCATTCATTCGCGTCTATCCCCCGCCTCAGCCCCCGCCGGCCGGTCTGCCGGCCGCCGGTGCGTTCGTCCCGTTACGTGCCCCTTGCGCCGCATTCCGAGGCTGCGGCGGAAGAGGATTGTTCAGCCCGCCCGGCAGATCATACTCCGGATCCGGCTGCAGTCCCGCAAATTGCGGCATCGGCTTCCAGGCCGCCGCGCGCTGCCCTGCGGCGAGCACGTCGCTCGGCATCATGTTCGGCTGCAGCCGACGGAGAGCCTGCGCTGCCTGCGCCCGGATATCGCCCTGGGCGCGGCGGGTGGCCAAGGTCAGCCACATGAAGGCCTCGGTGTTTTCCTCGGGCGACGCTTTCAGCCCGTCGCCGACCGTCCGGCCGAGCATCAGCTGGGCGGCACTATTGCCGCGCTCGGCGGCGCGCCGCATCCAAAGGTCGGCCGTCTTTTCATCCTTGGGCACGCCCTCGCCCAGCATCAGGCGCACCGCATAGAGATAGAGCGCATTCACGCTGCCGGCCATTGCGGCGCGGCGCGTCCACTCGGCGGCCATCTCTGGATTGCGCGGCTGACCGATGCCGGTCTCGTACATCCCGGCCAGCGACATCATGGCCGTGACGTGGCCGTTGTCGGCAGCCCGTGTCAGCCACTTGATCGCCTGCTGCGGGTTGACGGGCACGCCGCGGCCGATGCTGTAGGCATTGGCGAGGGCAAATTGCGCGTCCGCGTTGTTCTTCTCCGCCGCCCGCGTGTACCAGCGCGCGGCATCGACGGGATCGAGTTGAACGGGCCCGAGGCCGTTATCGGACATCTGGGCGAGCAGGTACTGCGCGCGCGCATCGCCGTTGTTGGCCATCGGCAGCAGCGCCAGATAGGCCCGCGCGTAGTTATGGGCGCGGAAGTCGGCCTGCGCGTTCAGGAATTGCAGGTCTTCGGGATTGATGACGACCGGCTTGAACGTGGGTACCGCGGGCGGCGCCATGGCTGGCGCCGGGGCGGATGCGGCGGGCTGCGCCGCGGGTTGACCCGCAGCCGCGGCCGCCGGCGCCTGGGTCGCCGCAGGCGGCGTCAACGCCTTGGGCGGGGTCGCGGTCTGGGCCACCGCCCAGGAGGCCGAGCCAAGGACCAGGGCCATGCCAAGGCCGGTGATGTTTATGCCGCGAGACACGAGAGGCGCCGCCTTTTCGAGATATACGTGGGCTCCCCATCCTAGATTGACGGCAGTTAACCAAATCTTTCCAAATCAGGCTTTCGCCGCAACGGCTTCAATTTCAATGCGGTATTCAGGGCTGGCCAGCGCCTGGATGACCAGCAGGGTCGAGGCCGCACGGGTCCCGCCCAGGGCTTTTTCCCGCGCCGTCCGGACGACGCCCACATCCTTCGGATCGATGATGAAGGTGGTGATCTTCACGAGGTTCTCCGGCCCCATCCCCGCCCCCGCCAGGACGTTCAGGATGTTCGCCCAGGCCTGCTCGGCCTGCGCCGCCGTCCCCTCGCGCAGCTTGCCGTCGGCGCCGACCCCGAGCTGGCCCGAGACGTAAAGCCAGCGCGCGTTGGGAGCCACCTCGACCCCCTGGTGATAGGAGCTCTGCGGCTTGACGACCGTGGATGGATTGTGAGCCTTGTGCATGTGGCACTCCGCAATTGGACAACTTGCTGCCGATTGAATCGGGGACGCCGGAAAGATATCTCATTCGCATGCGAAGTGGGTTAAAGCCGGTCCATGTCATCGGCGGCGGGCTGGCGGGCGCCGAAGCCGCGTGGCAGATCGCGCGCGCGGGCGTGCCGGTCGTGCTGCATGAGATGCGCCCGCAGCGGCGGACCGAGGCGCACGCGACCGACCGCCTGGGCGAGCTCGTATGCTCGAACTCCTTCCGCTCCGACGATCGCGAGACCAACGCGGTCGGCCTGCTGCATGCGGAGCTGCGCCGGTGCGGCTCGCTGATCCTGCGCGCGGCCGACGCGCACCGCGTCCCGGCGGGCAGCGCCTTGGCGGTCGACCGTGAGGGCTTCGCGCAGTCGGTGACCGACGCCCTCGTCCGCGATCCGCTGGTCGAGATCGTGCGCGAAGAGATCGCGGGGCTGCCACCCGCCGAATGGGACAATGTGATCGTCGCCACGGGTCCCCTCACCTCGGCCGCACTCGCCGAGGCGGTGCGGACGCTCACCGGCGAGGACGCGCTCGCCTTCTTCGATGCGATCGCGCCGATCGTCTACCGCGAGACCATCGACTTCCAAAAAGCGTGGTTCCAATCGCGCTACGACAAGGCCGGGCCGGGCGGCGGCGACGGTGCGGACTACGTGAACTGCCCCCTCGACCGGGCGCAGTATGAAGCGTTCGTCGCCGCCCTCCTGGCCGGCGACAAGACCGAGTTCAAGGAGTGGGAGGCCTCGACCCCGTACTTCGAAGGCTGCCTGCCGATCGAGGTCATGGCCGGCCGCGGCGTGGATACGTTGCGCTTCGGCCCGATGAAGCCGGTCGGCCTCACCGATCCGCGCACTGGGCACCGGCCGCACGCCGTGGTCCAGCTGCGCCAGGACAACGCGCTCGGGACCTTGTTCAACATCGTCGGCTTCCAGACCAAGCTCAAGCACGCCGAGCAGAAGCGCATCTTCCGCAGCATTCCGGGCCTCGAAGGTGCCGAATTCGCGCGCCTGGGCGGCGTGCACCGCAACACGTTCCTGAATTCGCCGCGCCTGCTCGATGCGAGCTTGCGCCTCAAGGCCGAGCCGCGCCTGAGGTTCGCGGGGCAGATCACCGGCGTCGAAGGCTATGTCGAGAGTGCCGCGATGGGCCTGCTCTGCGGGCGCTTTGCCGCGGCCGACCGGCTGGGCTCCGCGGCATCGGCCCCGCCGCCGACCACGGCCTTCGGCGCCCTGCTCGCGCACGTCACCGGCGGGGCGGACGCGAAGAGCTTCCAGCCGATGAACTGCAACTTCGGCCTCTTTCCGCCGCTGGTCGAAGCCGTGCCGACAAAGAAGAAATTGCGCGGCGACGAGCGCCGCCGCCAGATGTCCGCGCGTGCGCTCGCCGATCTCGATGCCTGGCTCGGCGTGCGCGACGCGGCCGCGGACTAGTGATAGCCGATATCCGCGCGCACCTTGCCGCGGAACACCCAGTACGACCAGCCGCTGTACATCAGGATCACAGGCAGCAGGAACAAGGTGCCGACCAGCAGGAAGGCCTGCGTGCGGTCGGGCGAGGCTGCCTGCCACAAGGTGAAGTGATGCGGCACGATCATCGGCCACAGGCTGATCGCGATGCCGATGAAGGACAGGACGAACAGGCCGACCGCACAGGCGAACGGCCCGGTTTCGGATGAGCTGCGCAAGGCGCGCCATTCGAGCCACGCGAGGATTGCCGTGATCACCGGGACGGGCGACAGGAACGCGATGTCGGGCCAGGAGAACCAGCGGTGCGCGATACCGGGGTCCAGGATCGGCGTCCATATGCTGACGACCGCTATTGAAATGAGCACGCCCGCGAAGCACCAGCGCCCCTGCTCGCGCGCGAGGTTCTGCAGGTCGCCCTCGGTCTTGATGATCAGCCAGCCGGCACCCAGCAGCCCGTAGCCGAACACCAGCCCGATGCCGGTGAACAGGGAAAACGGCGTGAAGCAATCGAACGACGATCCCACGAACGCGCGGCCCTGGACGTGGAATCCCTGGATGAAGGCGCCCAGCACGATGCCTTGCGCGAAGGTCGCGACCAGCGAACCCCACGCGAACGCGTGGTCCCAGAACGTCATATGCTCGGCGTCGCGGTAGCGGAACTCGAAGGCCACGCCGCGGAAGATCAAGGCCAGCAGCATGATGAGGATGGGAAAATAGACGGCCGGGATGATGATCGCGAACGCGAGCGGAAAGGCGCCGAGCAGGCCGAGCCCGCCGAACACCAGCCAGGTCTCGTTGCCGTCCCAGATCGGGGCGATCGAGTTCATGATCAGGTCGCGCGACCGCCGGTCGGGGGCGAAGCGATACAAGATGCCGACCCCGAGATCGAAGCCGTCCAGCAATACGTAGAAGAACACGGCAAGGCCGAGGAGCAAGGTCCAGATCGGCACGAAATCGAGCACCGAGACGGTCATGCGCCCGACCCTCCGTGCGAGCCTGGCAACGCCTCCACCGGCCGCACGGGCCGGCCGCTCGCGACCGGCGGCTCGTCGATGTCGATCTCCACGAAGCCCCGCCGCATCAGCCGCCGCATCATGACGTAACCCGTCGGGAACATGATCAGATACACGACCATGTACCCGAGGAGCGAGAGCAGGACGTCGGCGCCGGTCAGCGACGGCGACACCGAATCAGCGGTGCGCAAGAGCCCGTATACGGTCCATGGCTGCCGTCCGACCTCGGTCGTCGTCCACCCGGCCAGGACGGCGAGGAAGCCGACCGGCGCCACCCAGACGCACACCCGGAGATACCAGGTGGCCGCGAACAGGCGCCCGGTCAGGCGCAGGATCCAGCCGACGACGACCACCGCCAGCATCAGAAGGCCGAGGCCGACCATGATGCGGAAGGCAAAGAACGGGATCGCCACCGGAGGCCATTGGTCGCGCGGAAACTCCTTGAGGCCCCGCACGACGCCGTCGACGTGATGGGTGAGGATGAGGCTGCCGATCAAAGGCACTTCGAGGACAAAGTCGTTGTCAGCCTTCGCCTGATCGGGCAGCGCGAACAGGATCAGCGGCACGCGCGAGCCCGTCTCCCAGTGCGCCTCGATGGCGGCGAGCTTCGCCGGCTGGTGCTCGAGCGTATTAAGGCCGTGCTGGTCGCCGATGAAGATCTGAAGCGGCACCAGCACGATCAAGAGGCTCAGGGCCATCGACATCATGGTCCGCGCCTCGTCGATGAAGCGGCGTCCGCGCACCATGGTGGCACCCACGCCGAGCACGATGAAGGCGGTCGTGATGTAGAACCCCACCACCGTGTGCGCGAGCCGATAGGGGAACGACGGATTGAAGATCACCTGCCACCAGTCGACCGAGACGAACCTGCCGTCCACGACGGCGTAGCCGGCCGGCGTCTGCATCCAGCTGTTGGCGGCCAGGATCCAGAACGAGGAGAACAAGGTGCCGGCCGCCACCATCACCGCGGCCACGAGGTGCGCCCAGGCCGGCACGAGCCGGCGGCCGAACAGCAGAACGCCGAGAAACGCCGCCTCGAGGAAAAAGGCAGTGAGACCCTCATAGGCGAACAAGGGCGCCAGCACGCCCGACGTCGCGTCGGCGTAGCGGCTCCAGTTCGTGCCGAACTGGAACGGCATGACGATGCCCGAGACCACACCCATGCCGAAGCAGACGGCGAAGATCTTGGTCCAGAACATCGACAGGCGCAGATAGACGGTCCGCGAGGTCCCGAAATGCAGCGCCTCGAGCACCGCGATGTACGACGCCGAGCCGACGGTGAACGCCGGCAGGAGAATGTGCCACGCGATCACCCAGACGAACTGCACGCGCGACAGCAAAACCGGATCCAGGCTCATTCGCGTTTCCCGGAGGATGGTGGCAACAGGGCGACACAAATCCGCCACAAAAAGACGGCGGGCGACGGATACAAGATACCCAATACGGCGGCCTTCGCGAAGTGCGCGGCTCTCCCTGCGGGCTGGCGCGCCGGATCAGACGGAGGCGGAATTCCGTCCTTCGACGTCCTCGCGCCAGAACCCCAGCCGCTCTTGGGCCGCGCGGTCGGAGTAGCTGAACAGGACACATTGGCCGTCGGTCTCGAGATGGTACAGGCACCACGGCGGCACCACGAACACGTCGTGGGGTTCGAACGGAAATACGCGCCCCTCGATGTCGATGCGGCCCCGTCCCTCGACGACGTTGAACACGCTGCCGTCCGTGCTGCGACAGGTCCGTCCCGCGAAGCGAGCGGGCAGCAGTTGCAAGAAGACCGCCATGGTCGGGAACGGATGGCCGCCGGTGACGGGATTGGCGTAGCGAAGCTTCACGCCGTGCACGGGGTCGACCGGCCCTTCCGCCGCCACGCGGGCGAGGGCCGCGCGCGACCTGTCGTAGGGGTAGATCAGCAAGGGCGAGTCGGTCCCGTGCGGCCGGTAGTCGACCGGCAGCATGCCGGCGCCATAGCGCGCGGCTGAGTCGTGGTGCGAGCGCGTGACCGGATGCGTGTCGCCGGGGAAGTTCTCGCGGAACGTGGCGCCGAAGAACTGGCAGAACGGGCTGTCGAGCGCATCGAGCCAGACCACCGGCTCGATGCCTGCATGGCCGTGGTCGTGCCAGCTCCAGCCCGGCGTCACGACGAAATCCCCGGGCCGCATCGCGATGCGCTCGCCGGCGACAGTCGTATAGGCGCCCTCGCCCTCGATGATGAAGCGGAGCGCGTTCGGCGTGTGGCGATGCGCCGGGGCCACCTCGCCCGGTGCGATCACCTGCAATCCGCAATAGAGCGAGTTGGTGATGTAGGTGGTGCCCGGCAGGCCCGGATTCTCGAGCATGAGCACGCGCCGCTCCGCCTGGTGAGCGGTGATGAGGCCGATCGCGCGCATCAGCTGCGGCCGCAGCTCCGCATAGCGCCACAGCGTCGGCACCGCCGCCGAGCCCGGCTGCGTACCGCCCACGCGCTCCCACAGCGGACGCGTATTGAGGGCGGCGACGTCTTGCGAGAAGCGTCTGAGCTCGGGTGCGGGTTGCGTCGCGGTCATGGAGCGTCTCCAGGAAGGCAGCCCACCATAATCACCCCGAAAATCGCTGCAATAAACAACCAATCCGGCGAAGCCGTTGAACGGCCGCGGGAAACACGGTGCGATTTAGGGTGCAAAGCGCGTTTTCGCGAAACGGCCTGCAACATGATCTGCCTGCGATTTCAATGAGAAGGCGATTTCGAGCTAATAGCGATTGCGCACCGCCGCCCAGCTCAGGCGCAACGCCGCGCCGCCCACGGGGCGCCGCAGGACGGGCGCGAAGGGATCGTAGCCGGCGCGCGCCAGACGCCGCAGATGCACGTCGGCGAGAATTCCCGGCAGGAGGACCGGGCGCGCCGCGCGCAGCACCGCGCCCCTCGTGGCACGGGCGCGCGCAAGATGCTCAGCCGCGCGCTCCGCAAGATGGCGCGTGATCTGGCGCAGACTCTCTCCCGGGCGCCCTTCGAACAGCTGCTCGCGATCGATGTTGGCGCCGGCCAGCAGGTCCGCGGGCAGATACAGCCGGCGCCGGCGTGCGTGAAAGGACACGGCGCGCAGCAGCCCGACGAGGGACCACGCGAGTCCGATATGACGCGCCGCCTCGTTCGCCGACGCATCGGCTATGCCAAGAAGATCGAGACCCGCTTGCAACAGTGTCGATGACGTGTCCGCCGCATAGGCTTCGAGCGCCGCCATATCGGCCGGCGGCTCGTCGCCGAGATCGAACTCGCGTGCCGTGAGCAGGCGCTCGAAGAGCTCGGCGCGCACCGGCCGCCCCTCCATCGCGCGGGCCAGAGCCTGCGCCACCGGATGCGCGCGCACAGTCCCGGCCGTCATCTCCGCCAACGCATCACGCCACCATTGCAGACGCATCTGCCCGATGACCGGCTCGCTCACCACTTCGCGCACGCGCGCGACTTCCAGGTTGAACGCATAGAGCGCGAACAGGCGGGCCTGGTCGGCGGACGGCGCGAACAGGGCGCACAGATACCGGTCGTGGTCCAGCCGGCGCACCTGATCGGCACTATAGGTCAACGGATCGTGAGCCATGCGGTTCTTGGAGCGGCCGAAGGCGCCATGCGATAAGAAAGCCTGTATAGCGCGAATCCCGCTGCAATGGCCTCGCTTCCCCTTCAGGCATCCGCTCCTCCCGACGAAACGCCCTACGTTGGACGCACGATCGCGACCGAGAACTTCCCGGTCGCCTCGCGGCTGATTTCTTCGCGGTTCAGGCCGGTCATCATCGCCTATTACCGGATGGCGCGGCTGGCCGACGACATCGCCGACCATCCCGGGCTCGCAGGGCCGGAGAAAGTGCGCCGGCTCGACGCGATCGACGCGGTGCTGGCCGGGCGGGCCGAGCCGCAGCCGCATGAGGCTCCCGAGCAGGCGGCGCGCGATGTCCGCGAGGCGTTTGCCGCCCGCGGCCTGGCGATCGAGCACGCACGGCATCTCCTGCAGGCGTTTCGCTCGGACGCCCTCAACCGGCCCTGCCGGACCTGGAGCGACCTGCTCGCCTATTGCCGCTATTCGGCGGCACCGGTCGGCCGGTTCGTGCTCGACCTGCATGGCGAGCCGCGCGACGCCTGGATCGCGGCGGATGCGCTGTGCTCGGCGCTCCAGATCCTGAATCATCTGCAGGACTGCGCGGCCGACTGGCGCACCTTGCGCCGGCTCTACGTCCCGCAGGATTGGTTGAGCGAGGCTGGCCTCGAGCCGGATGCGATGCTGGGGACACATGCGGCACCGGCGCTGCGCCGCGTGCTCGACCGCGTGCTCGACGGCGTCGACCGGCTCCATCAGGCAGCGGCGCCCCTGCCCCGGCTGATCGCCGACCGCGGCTTGAGGATGCAGGCGATCGCGGTGCTCGCCTTGTCGCGCCACCTCGCCCGCCGGCTGCGCCGCCGCGATCCGCTGGCCGCGCGAGTTGGGGTGTCCGGGCTCGAAAAGACGATGGCCCTCGCCTACGGTGCCGCGACAGGCTGGTGGCGATGACCCACGTGCACATCGTCGGTGCCGGGCTCGCGGGCCTGTCCACGGCCTTGCGCCTGGCCGAGCGCGGCATCGCCGTCGAGCTCTACGAAGCAGCGCCGCAAGCCGGCGGCCGCTGCCGTTCGTTCTACGACGAGCGCGTCGATCGCGTGATCGACAACGGCAATCATCTGATGCTGGGCGCCAATCGCGCGGCGTTTTCCTACATGAAGGCGATCGGCGGCGACGCAGCGGTCACCGAGGTGGCGCCGGCGGCATTCCCGTTCTTCGACCTTGCGAACGGCGAGACCTGGACCATCCGCCCGAACGCCGGGCGCATTCCGTGGTGGATGTTCGTCGAGAGCCGGCGCGTGCCGCGCACGCGCGCCCGGGATTACCTGTCGGCTTTGCGGCTCCTGCACCCCAAGCCTGGCGATACCGTCGCCGACCGCCTGGACCCGCGCGCGCGCCTGACCGCAGCGTTCTGGGAGCCGCTGGTCGTCTCGGTGATGAACGCCCCGCTCGAGGAGGCGGCGGCCCTGCCGCTCGCCGCCGTCCTGCACGAGACCTTCGGCCGCGGCGAGATCGCCTGCCGGCCGTGGATTGCGCTGGGCGGCCTTTCCTCGGCACTGGTCGAGCCGGCGCTCGCGCGCCTGTCACAGCTCGGCGTCGTCTATCACCCGGGCTGGCGCTTGATGCGGATCGACAAGGAGATCGCGCGGGTGACCGCGCTTCGCTTCGACGCCGGGACGGTCGATCTCGGTCCCGACGACCGCGTGGTGCTGGCCGTACCGCCTCATGCCGCGAACGAGCTGCTGCCGGGTCTCAGCGTGCCAAGCGGCACGCGCGCGATCGTGAACGCGCATTTCCGGCTGCCGGCGCCGGTCCGGCTGCCGGGCGGACAGCCCCTGCTTGGGCTGATCAACGGGACTGTCCAGTGGATGATCGCGCGCGATGACATCGTGAGCATCACCGTCAGTGCCGCGGACGCGCTCGCCGAAATGCCGGCGGAGCAGCTCCTGCCGCGCCTGTGGCGCGATGTCGCAAACGTGCTCGGACTTGCCGCCGATGCGATCCCGCCGGTGCGCCTGATCAAGGAAAAGCGCGCGACGTTTCTGCAAAGCCCGGCCAACCTGAAGTACCGGCCAGCGGCGGTCACGGCCTGGCACAACCTGGTCCTGGCCGGCGACTGGACCGACACCGGGCTGCCGGCGACGATCGAAGGTGCGGTGCGCTCCGGCGAGGCGGCGGCAGCGGCGGTGCTGCGCAAGGGCTAGGCCTTTGTAACTCCACGGTATCGTGATATCCTTGCGCATCGATTGCGACTCGCAATGCAGAAGAACGTTTGGGGGAATCAGATGGCCGACCTGCTTGAAAAATTGGGGTTTGCAAAACTTCAGAACGTCATCATCTACGGGCTGATCGCGGCACTCATCCTGGCGCTGCTCGCGCACGGGATTTCGCTCAACGACTACGGCTGGTGGTCGTTCTTCGTACGCTGGCTGCATGTCCTTTCGGGCGTGATGTGGATCGGCCTGCTCTGGTACTTCAACTTCGTCCAGACGCCGTCCATGCCGAAGATCCCCGACGACCAGAAGCCGGCGGTGACCAAGGTCATCGCGCCCACGGCGCTGTTCTGGTTCCGCTGGGGCGCGCTGTCGACCGTGGTGTGGGGCCTCGTCCTCGCCTACCTGAACGGCTACCTGGTCGACGCGTTGCTGCTCGGCGTGCGCACCGGCGGCGGCAAGCCGACGGCGATCGGCATCGGCATGTGGCTGGGGCTGATCATGGCCTATAACGTGTGGATGATCATCTGGCCGAACCAGCAGAAGATCCTCGGCCTGGTCGAGTGCACGCCAGAAGAGAAGAAGGCCGCAGCCAAGCCCGCGGGCATGGCCAGCCGCTTCAACACGTTTGCGTCGATCCCGATGCTGTACTTCATGGTGTCGGCGCAGAACATCTTCTGAGCGGTCGAAGCTTTCGTCGATCAGCGAACGGCGCCTTCGGGCGCCGTTCTAGTTTGGGCCCGAGAGTCTGCTGTGGAATATCTGTTCGTCCTGGCCGTCGGGCTCGTCGCCGGCACGGTGAGCGGCATCGTCGGCACCGGCTCCTCGATCATGCTGGTCCCGGTCCTCGTCTATGCGTTCGGCCCCAAGGAAGCCGTGCCGATCATGGCAGTGGCGGCACTCATGGGCAACGTCTCGCGCGTCATGGCTTGGTGGCGCGAGGTCGATTGGCGCGCCTGTGCGGCGTACGCGGTCAGCGGCATGCCGGCGGCAGCACTCGGCGCCAAGACGCTGCTGGTCCTGCCGGCGCGGATCGTGGACCTTGCGATCGGATGCTTCCTGATCGCCATGGTGCCGACGTGGCGCTTCCTTTCGGCATCCAATTTCAACCTGAAGCTCTGGCACCTCACGATCCTCGGCGCCGGCATCGGCTACCTCACCGGCATCGTCGTCTCCACCGGACCGCTCAGCGTGCCGCTGTTCCTGGCCTACGGCCTGCTCAAGGGTGCCTTCATCGCCACCGAGGCCGCGGCTTCTCTCGGCGTCTATATCGGCAAGACCCTGGCCTTCCGCGAGTTCGGGGCCCTGCCGGTGGCGGTCATTCTCAAAGGCCTGATCGCCGGGTCGGCGCTGATGGGCGGCTCGTTCGTCGCCAAGCACTTCATGGTGCGGCTGACGCCTCAGCATTTCCGCCTGCTGATGGACGGCCTGTTGCTGGCCGCCGGCGTTTCGATGCTCTGGGCGGCATGGTAGCCGGCATCCAAGAGAGTTTCAGTCCAGAGAACGACGGCGTCCGGAGCAATGCATCGTCTTCCTCTCTGACAGAAATCTGCAATCCGAACTCTCACTAGATCGTGCTGGGCGAAAGCGAAGTGACGATTGATCTCAATAGCTAACATGTTGTGCGCTTCGCAGCAGTCAGCAGACGACAAGCTAGTTCCTGTTCGCCCCATCGTGTTGCGAAGGCGTCGGAAACTTCGAACCAGCTCCCATCGTTTCCGGCGCCGTGATTGGCACCCATACAGGAGCACTGACACTCGTGCCCCACCGCATTCAAGCACGCAGGAGCACACTTTTCCTGTTCCCGAAACGGCTGAATTATATAGACCTTGCCATAACGCGCGAGTGACCGTTCGACGAAGTCATTGAACCACGCTTTCGGTAGTTCCCAGTATTTTTGAGCCCCCACCCATACCGGTGATATCCGTCGATGGTTCTGGAGCCATTGCCGGTTCGTCTCTGCATATGGCAGACGAACACGCAACCTCTTCCCTTTACCCGCGCGGCGCAGCACGACTGGAATGACAGTCTGATTCCAAATCCGCTTGATATCTATTTCCATAGCAGCCAACACCTGAACGCTTGGCTACGGGCCGGCTTAATAACCGCTTCGCACGTCGAGCCCCTTCCTTACTGTCGTTGATTCAACGAGCGGCTTACTGTCGTTGATACAACGAGCGGTAATATCTGCGGCCAGCCCCCGGGTTTGGTTCGAACTTGAAACAATCTGCGTAGTTATCGATCGCCTGCATGACGCCGAGTAGTGCGCCCGGCGCGAATGCCTGAGTCTGGCCGGTGCCCCAATGCGCGAGAAAGTTCGCCGTGATTGTCGCAACAGCCAAGTTAAGTCCTTGAACTTGCCCCGGATCAAGAACTAGTGAGTTTGCTGCGGCGTGCAGCCGCACCTGCGCGTCGATGGCGCCAATCAAGTGGCCAGCCATACGCTTGTCATCGCTTAGCGCAATGTCCATCGGCACAGGAATGCGGCAGCGGATGATGATTTCCTCGAGAACATATTCAAGATATTGCCGGATCCGCGGGGCCGCATCTTGAGCGTTTCCGGCATTGAGTAGCGCCATGGTGGCATCGCGAACACGATTGACGGCATTCGACTGCGGCAGGATCTGCGTCCGCGGCGTCCCTTCTATCCGCTGATGCGACCAGCCCGCAGTCGACCCATTTGAGTTGAAATATTTCTCCAAGAGGGTGTCGTGACTGAAGATGATCAGCTGTGGTCCGGTTGGGATGATCGGGCGACTAAATCGCGTCCGAATCAGTTCCATCAGGTGAAACTGGTGCCCTGCATCCAAGCTCGACGTCACATCGTCTAGTAATAAGAACTTGGCGGCTCCGCCGTACAGGGCAGCGGCCGCAAGGTATACGGAAATCGCGAAGGCGTTTCGGTAACTCTCCGACAAAAGTGATTGTGCCGACACGCCTTGAAGGTCGTAGAAATTCGCCAGCGAAATGAGCAGGTCTTCTGCACCGGCGCGTCTTGAGATTGCAGGCACGACAGGCTCGAATACAATCGCCCGAAAGAACTCGCGGCACAACGGCTGCACAGCTGACAAGCGGCGTGTAGATGCATTATTTTCAGCTTCCGAAAAAACGCCCGATGCGCCGGCCAAAAAGGACCTCACCCGCTCCACACGGCTGAGTTCGGCACTGATGCCGGCGAGGGCAACACCAGACTCTTCCGCAGTCTTTAGCGCCGACTGGAGGCGACGCGCCGCCTCAATTTTCTCCGTGACAGCTACGAGCGATGGGGGCAAGCGCCGCTCAAGCTCTTGTTTCTCCGACGTCGCTTGCGCGAGTTGCTCAGCTGTACGCGCCCGTAACGCGCCCACCCGCGCCTGCAAATCGCAAGCAAACGCTTCCGTAAAGGTGCCACTCGCAACCCTCGCTTCAATGTCCCTGATGATAAGTTCTTCGCCGTCCCGCTTAGTTGCATTCTCGATTTCTGCCAACCTAGGCCAATCAATGGCCGCTACTGCGGTTGTCAACCTCTCCGATATGTTCGTGACAGCGTCATACAGTGCGACCTTTGTTCGTGCGTGCTCGAGCACAGACGTGTCGCCATTCCGATCGCAAGCGGGGCAAACGTTCTTGT
>Ga0335069_10002997_pt1 | contig 25718 bp, 22 predicted proteins | sample Lox_Sample_11_FD_206714 | JGI IMG/M metagenome (GOLD analysis project Ga0335069, IMG submission 206714) | Soil microbial communities from Loxahatchee National Wildlife Refuge, Florida, United States - Lox_Sample_1.1 | ecosystem: Environmental > Terrestrial > Soil > Wetlands | place: USA... | reverse complement strand
AGACCATGAACGACAAGGACCGCCTGAGCTTCTCAAGCGACCACTTTTACTTCAAATCGCCTGACGAGATCGATATGGCCTTCTCACAATATCCTGAAGCGCTCTCCAACACGGTCGCCATAGCTGAACGGTGCAACCTTTCGATCGATACGAGCACCTATCACTTCCCTGAATTCAGGCCTCCGGAAGGCATGACGCTCAACGACTATTTTGAGCAGCTTTCCCGCGAAGGCTTCGAAAAGCGCGTTCCGGCAATCCGCGCGCTTTACAGCGAATTCGGTGAAACGCTTCTCTCGAAATACAAGGAGCGACTCGATTACGAAATCGGCGTTATCAAGAAGACGGGTTTCTCCGGCTACTTTCTCATCGTGGCCGATTTTATCAACTACGCCAAGTCCCACGATATTCCCGTGGGCCCTGGTCGCGGCTCGGCTGCGGGCAGCCTCATCGCCTTCTCACTCGGAATCACCGATATCGACCCTATCAAATACGATCTTACCTTCGAACGTTTCCTCAATCCCGAACGGATCAGCATGCCTGATATCGACGTGGACTTCTGCAGGAACAAACGGGACGAGGTCATTCGCTACGTCACAGAAAAATACGGCAGAGACAACGTAGCTCAGATCATCACCTTCGGGACTATGAAGTCAAAGGCCGCCGTGAGAGACGTTGGCCGGGCGCTCGGCATGCCATACGCCGAGGTGGACAAGATCGCTAAACTCATCGTGTCCGTGGATCGCGGCATAGAAAAGGCCATCAACGAAGAGCCGCAGATCAGTGAGATGTATCAGACGAACGGACAGGTTAAGGAACTGCTAGACAACGCCATCGTTGTCGAAGGGCTCGCGCGGCATGCGTCTACCCATGCGGCTGGTATCGTCATCGCCAACAAGCACCTCTCCGAATATGTACCCCTGTATCGAGGGCAGCACGACGAAACCGTGACCCAGTACCACATGAAGATTATCGAAAAGATCGGTCTCATCAAGATCGACTTTCTCGGCCTTGAAACCCTCACCTTGATCGACAGCGTGGTCAAGCTCTTGAAAAATGAAGGGATCGAGATCGACATGGCCAACATTCCGCTCAACGATAAGAAGACATTCCAGCTCCTCTCATCGGGCGACACCTCGGGCGTGTTCCAGGTCGAAAGCCGCGGAATGAAAGACCTGCTCACGAGGCTCAAGCCTTCCAAGTTTGATGATATTATGCCGCTCATCGCCCTGTACAGGCCGGGCCCCTTAAACAGCGGCATGGTGGATGAGTTCATCAAGCGAAAAAATAATCCTGACAAAGCGACCTATGAAACGCCGCTTCTCGAGGGTATCCTTAAAGACACATATGGTGTCATCATCTATCAGGAACAGATCATGAAGATCGCCATGGTGCTCGCCAATTTCTCTCTCAAGGATGCCGACATCTTGAGAAAGGCCATGAGTAAGAAGATACCCGAGGAGCTCGCCAAATACAGGGAGCAGTTTATCGAAGGCGCAAAGGCGAACCGCATATCTCGCGGCGTGGCGGAAAAAATTTACGACGTGATCGTCCGTTTCGGCGAGTACGGATTTAACAAATCACACAGTACCGCATACGGGCTTATCACCTATCAAACCGCCTATCTCAAGGCACATTATCCGGTCCATTACTTCGCTGCCATGCTTACCAACGAGGTCAACGATACGGATAAAATGATCAAATATATCACTGAATGTCGGGATGCGGGCATCGAGATTCTCCCTCCTGACATCAACCGCAGCGCCAAGGCGTTTACCATCGTGGACGGTAAAATACGTTTCGGACTCTCGGGGGTAAAGAACGTGGGTGACGCCGCCATAGACAACATCCTTGAGGTGCGCGAGACAATCAGCGAATTCAACTCCTTTGCCCACTTCATGAATGCCGTGGATTCCAGAAAGGCAAACAAGAAGGTGCTGGAAAGCCTGGCCAAGGGCGGCTGCTTCGATTCACTGGGGCTCAAGCGATCCCAGATTCTCCATCTCATACGGGAGAAATCGGACAAGCTCGCAAGAAAGGAAAACAAGAATGGCCTTTTCCAGATGGATATGTTCGGCGGGTCCTCCGAAACCATGGTCTCTCTGGAGATACCCGACATGGAGGAGCTAGCCCATGACGAAATCTTGAATGGGGAAAAGGAATCGCTCGGTTTCTATTTCAGCAAACACCCGCTTAAGCCATACGAGGATCTCATCCGGCAGCTTACCCCTTACGACAGCCAGAACTTAAGAGAGACAGAAACGTCCGAGGATGTGAGCATCGCGGGCATCGTCAACTCAGCCAAAGAAATCACCACGAAACGCGGTGACAGGATGGCCTATCTCACTCTCGAGGATACCAAAGGCATCGTGGAGATCATTGTGTTCCCCGATTTGTTCGCCAAGCATTTCGTGACCGTCAAAAGCGGCAAGCCTCTTTTGATCACGGGCATGCTGGAGAAAAACGAGGAGGGAAGCGCAAAGATAAAGGCGAAGAACGTGGCCCTTCTCGAAGACTTTACGGGTGAATTCGGAAAGACCGTTAAGATCATGATACAATGTGAGGTGTTTAAGAAGGATGATCTCAAGAAACTGCGCGATGTGATTTACAGCGTCAAAGGAAATTCCGCCGTGCTCCTGGAGTTTCGAGTCAACGGGGAAAAACAAACATTTCGTGTGCCGAACGTGAAAATCGACTACAGGAAAAAAGAGATCTTTTCGAAGCATTTCACGTCCGGTATAGATATAGAGGTGCTTGATGAGACACTATCTTAATTTCGAGGAGAAATTAAAACCACTCGAAATGAGAATCGACGAAATAGAGAGGTTTTATAGCAGCCGCGACCTCCACTACGTGAGAGAGGTCGAGTTTCTCCGTAAGAGGATCGCAAAACTGGAAAAGGAAATCTACAGCGATCTCACGAACTGGCAGAGGTCTCAGCTTTCCCGCCATCTCAATAGACCCCATACCCTCGACTATATCAACGCTTTGTTCAGCAATTTCGTCGAACTCCACGGCGACAGAAAGTTCAAAGACGATTTCGCCATCGTTGCCGGGTTCGCTCGGTACGAAAACACGAATGTTGCCGTAATCGGCCACCAGAAAGGCAAAGATGTGAGGGAAATGGCGCACAGGAACTTCGGTATGGCCCATCCCGATGGATACCGGAAGGCGATGCGGGTCATGGACATGGCGAATAGATGGCAAAAACCCATCATTACGTTCATTGACACGCCGGGCGCCTACCCGGGCATCGGCGCGGAAGAAAGAGGACAGGCAGAGGCCATCGCAACGAACATCGAGTTCATGTTCTCCCTCAACGTCCCCGTCATCTCCATCGTCATAGGAGAAGGGGGCAGCGGCGGTGCACTCGGTATTGGGGTCGGAAACAGGCTGCTCATGCTTGAAAATGCGACCTACGCGGTAATCTCGCCCGAGGGCTGCGCGGCGATCCTCTGGAGGGACGGCGCCAAAGGAGCCCTGGCTGCTGACGCCATGAAACCCACCTCTTACGATCTGCTGGAGCTCAAGGTCATCGACGAAATCATCAAGGAGCCTTTGGGCGGAGCCCACCGGAACTGGAAACAAACATTCGTCAATACAAAAAATACCCTGAGCAAACACCTGAAGGACTTGACGGAGATGCCTGCGGAGACGCTCAAACAAAGGCGATATGAGAAATTCAGGAACATGGGTATATTTGAGGAGAGGCGATGAAAACTATGATACTGGATGCGAGCAACGTTTTCTCCGATAGGATTGGAGTGAACGGCCTTGACCACAAGGTCTTCACTGACACAGTCCTCGCCCTCGACACACAAAATGCGGATCTCTGGGCGTCGCCCTATCCTTTCATGAAACTTCCGGAAACACGATTCCAGTTCGACAGGATAAAAAGCCTCGTGGGAACTATAATGAAAGAGGGGATCTCAAACCTAGTTTTACTGGGCATTGGCGGATCGGCGCTCGGAACCGAGACGATCTTTCACGCCCTGCTTCATCCTTTTCACAACTACGACAGACAGATCAGGGGAGGAAAGCCCCGCTATTTTATCGTAGACAATATCGATCCCCACAAGATCAATGCGCTCATCGAGATCATCGAACCGGAAATAGACAAAACGCTCCTCGTGGTAATCAGCAAGTCAGGCGAAACGCCTGAAACGCTCTCACAATTCATGATCTTTAAGGACCTCATGAAAAGACGGGGCGGCGACTTTGAAAAGAGGATAGTCCTCATCACGGATAAAGATCGGGGACTTTTGAACGAGATTGCGCGCAAGGAAGGTTATGTTACGCTCAATCTCCCCGAAGGGGTCGGCGGTCGCTTTTCAGTACTCACTCCGGTAGGCATGTTTCCCGCCCTTATCATGGGTCTTGATATCGACGACATGGCGCAAGGAGCTCTGTCAATGGCGTCTCACATTGCCGGCGCAAAGGGCCCGAAGAACATGGCAATGACGCTCGCAGCAATACTCTATCATATGGACAGAAACGGCAAACATCTCCACGTGGTTATGCCTTACTGCGAGCGACTTGCGGCTTTCGCCGACTGGTTCAGGCAGCTTGAGGCGGAAAGCCTCGGCAAGGGCGGCCTGGGACCCACTCCCACAAAGGCAGTGGGCGTCACTGATCAGCATTCTCAGCTTCAGCTCTATGTGGACGGCCCCAAGGACAAATGTATCATCCTCTTCTACTCTGCACAAGATAAGAGACCTATTCCTGACAGTTTTACCTATCTTGACGATGTGGCATACCTCGCAGGCAAAGACATGAAAGACCTCTTTCAAGCTGAATTTGAGGGCACAAGTCTCTCCCTTGCCGAGGCGGGCGCGCCTAACCTTGCCTTTTTTGTCGATGACATCGGCGCTTACACGCTGGGCGCGCTGTTCTACCTCTTCGAAATGGTCATCCTCTATTTGGGTCTCCTTTACAAGATCAACGCCTTCGACCAGCCCGGCGTGGAGCAGGGGAAGATCTACACCAAGGCCATCATGGGGAAAAAGGGATTTGAAAAAGAGGCTTTGAAGATCGAGAAATACGCATCACAATCCAGGATGACCATTACCTTTTGATCATGCCCTTCATGAACACAGGGTACGCACGCACCGCATGCCATTCAGCCGGATGAAGCCGCTCGCGGCATTGATCGCGCGTCCGTGAGGCGCGTTGTACGACCTATGAAACTGACAGACCATTTCTATAAACTGATCTCTACGGTCTTCGGCACTATCGGCGTTGTCTGGTGGAATAGTGAGGCAAGCCCGAGGGTGAGACAGATGTTTTTGTCCGCAGGACAGACTCCGGTAGAGAGCGTTATTCAAGAAAGCTATGCCGGCGCCCGGCCGTTTACCTCTCCTGATATTGACAGACTTGGGGCCCAAATTCAGGGTTATTTAATAGGGCAGCCCGTGGTCTTCGACCTGAATATGATGGCGCTTGAGGACTTAGGAGAGTTTGCTCGCAGGGTTCTCACCGCGGAGTACGGCATTCCCCGAGGCTGGGTGAGTACCTATGGAAGAATTGCAAAACATGTGGGGGCAGCCGGCGCAAGCAGGGCAGTCGGGGGCGCCCTGGCACGCAATCGGTTCCCGATCGTGATCCCCTGTCATCGAGCCGTGAGGTCAGATGGACACATAGGAGGTTATCAAGGCGGGGGCAAAATGAAGCGCGCGCTCCTCACCATGGAGGGGGTAAAGTTCACCGCCACCGGAGCAGTATCCATGGATAAAGTTTACTACTAAAAGGAAATTCGGACGGTCGCGAGATGGAGCTTTGCGAACCGCAAGTGCAGCTCACTTTCTTTCTACTTTTATCTTGGTGATTCTTCTACCATCTATCCCCACAACGGTAAACTTATAGGCGCCGTAATAGATGATTTCTCCGCCCCGCGCCATGCCCTGTAACTTCGTGAGGATGAAACCGCCTAAGGTCTCGTACTCAGTCGACTCGGGGATGTCGAGCTGCTGGCGGCTATTTAAGTCCCTCACCGAATACGACGCGTCGACGATTAAGGAGCCATCCCTCAGCTTTTCGATTTTGTCTTCTGTATCGGTCTCATCCATGATCTCGCCAAATATTTCCTCCATGATATCTTCGAGCGTGACAATCCCCACCGCTGTACCGTATTCATCGACCACCACGGCGAGATGCCGGTGGGTCCTCTGCATCTGCCTCAAGAGAACGCTGATCTCCATGGTCTCCGGCACAAAGAGCGGCTTTTTAAGAATCCTTTCGAGTTGAAAAGGCTCCGTTTCAAGCCAGATATAGCGCGCAATATCTTTGTGATGCACGATGCCGATGATGTTGTCGAAATTGTCTCTGTACACGGGATACCGTGAAAACTCGTTCTCGATGATATAGCCCAGGATCCTGTCTTTGCTGTCATTAATGTTAATGGCGTACACGTTGGGCTTGGGGACCATCACGTCTTTGACAGAGCGGTCAGCAAAACGAAAAACACCGTGGATGAGTTCCTCCTCGGTACGGTCGAAAATGCCTTTGCGCGTCCCCTCTTCTATGAGAACTTTAATCTCTCCCTCGCCTACATGTTCCTCTCCCTTTTTTAGCTTCAGCGCTTTCACAATGAGCATTGTGCTCATGGAAAGAAAATCGACGAGGATAAAGAGCGCCCGTGAGATAAAATCAAAGAGCGGTGCGATAAAGAAGGAGACTTTCTCCCTGTTGCTGATACCGATGTACTTGGGGACAAGCTCGCCGAATACGAGAAACAGGTAGGTCATAATCACAACCACGATTATGAGTGAAAAGGTGTCGGAAAACGGTTTGAGAACGGACACCTTGCTTAAGAGCGGCGATAGATATTGTACGGCAAGGATACCGCCGATGGCCGAGGCAAGGGTCCCGAAGAGAGTAATGCCGATCTGAACCGCGGAGAGGAACCTCTCAGGGTTCTCCTTCATGCGCAGAAGCGTCTCGGCCTTCTTGTCCTTTCTTTCCTTGAGTAGTTCCTTGAGCTTACTCTTCCTGAAGGAAACGATGGCTGTCTCGCCGGCGGAAAATACTCCGTTCAAGACCATGAGAATGAAGATGCATACAATCGACAGTGTCAGGCTATCCATCGCCTTTAAAGCCCTCTTTGACCTGGTGCATGAATGCTTCAAGGCGTGTCAACGTATTGGTCGCACCCTGTCCGTCATAGGCAATATTCATGACCGGAACATCGTGGTTCTTCTGAATAAGCCTCATGATGGCGCTCGATATGGTACCCGGCATGCAGGTGAAGGGCATGGCGTTTATTATACCGGCCACTCCCTTGTGCACGAAATCGACGCTCTTGCCCACACTCAATATGGCCTCTCCTTCGAAGCTTTCGTGGATGTAAGGTCCTGCCTTGGCAAGTATGTCCTCCACCCTGGGTTCCTTTCCGTATTTAAGATAAGGCCCGAAGACCCTTTCCAGCACGTGTTCTTCCTTATGCTGAATATGCTCGGTAAGGATGAGACTGAAAAGACCGAGCAGGCTATCCTTCTTCCTGCTCTTCTTCTTGCTCGTATAATTCACATAGGATATCCATTCCGTGACCGGAGCGAGCCATACCGATCCGCCGAACTCCTCGATCTTTCTTACAAGATCATTATTGCTGAACCGGTTGGAGCGGATATAGATCTCGCCTACCACGCCAACTACCGGTTTTTTCCTATGCGTCCTGGGTACGGCAAGGAACTTCTTTGTGACGGCGCCGAGAACGGGGAGGATATCTTCCCCGCCCCCTTCTATGGAGCGCGACATAGCCCTCAGCGCTTCTCCATACACGCGGTCGGTCTCCCCGGGATTTTTCTCGTAGGGGCGTATTTCGTGCAGCATCTTGATGATAAGATCGGTCGCAACAAGGGCCCGCCATCCGAGCCGCGAGAACTTGCCCCCTAAAATGCTCAAGTCTTTATAAAGACGATGGTCCTGATTGGGCGCATAGATAGGCACATTCTGAAAACCGGCTTCATTAAGAACCATTCTGTGAAACCGGTGATACTGCCCGAAACGGCAGGGTCCGTCTCCTGAGGGCATGAAGAAGGCGCTCCTGTCAGGATCAAAATCCTGCTTTTGAACGGTCTTGAGCATGTCACCCGTGGTGAGGATGCAAGGGTAGCACTCCTTGCCCGTCGTAAACTTTCTGCCAAGTACTACTGTGGACTCATCGGATTCTTCCATAACCTGCGCATCGACACCGCAGGATCGAAACGTGCTCGCAAGGGCCACGGCATGATCCGACATGTAGGGGATGAAGATCTTTCTTTTTCTGCCGTTAAATTCGTATTCCCTTACTCGCTGTTCCATCTGTCCGGCTATCGGTCTCGCGTTCTTGATACTGTCGAGAAATGCCTCGAGTCTCGTTACGATGCCCGCGTCCGCGCTGTGTTCATCGATCTCCAATTGAAGATATGGCTTGCTCCCCATGATTCTCTTAAAGAAATGCGTAATGAAAGAATCGGGACCGCAACCGAAACTCGTCAAATATATGGCATAAAAATTTTTCCGGTCTCTCACAAGCCTGGCAGCTCTGAGTATCTTCTGGCCGTATCCCCAGTACATGTTTTCGAGCTCCGAATCGTCGTCGGCGACCCGGGTAAGCGGCAGCATATCCATGGGTATGGGGTAGACACCGAGGTTGATCAGTTTTTTGTGAACATTCAGATTCGCCCCCGCATCAGCACTGTTGTATGGCCTTCCGACGATCACCATGGCTCTGTCATGGTCCTTTAACGAGGAGAGGAACTCTTCTCCGGCTTGAGCGCACTTGAGGTAGAATGTATCCTGAACGTCTGCTGCTACGTCAAATGCCCTCTCAAAGCGCGACCGGGAGATCCCAAACTCTTCGAAGTGACGAGCGAGGCTACGCGCCACCGATTTTCTGTCATCGCTGAAATGTACGATGGGAGAGTGGACACGGACCCCCATGCTCCGAAAGTTGATCGATGCCCTGGTAGTATACGGTATGGACTGAGCGTAAGGACAGGCAAAAGCATTCTGAGAGTTTTCAGATACCTTTTTCACGTTAATGATACTGGGCATGAAAATCTCTTTCACGCCTTTCTCTATCAGGTTAAGGACGTGCCCGTGGGCGAGCTTGATAGGAAAACAGGTCTCAACGATAATATTCTCAACGCCGCTCCGGATGGTCTTCTTGTTGGTGCCGTCAGACAGATGCACGGAATAACCGAGTTCGGTAAGGAGGCTCTTCCAGAACGGAAGAAATTCGTGCATGTGAAGTATCCTTGGGATGCCGATGGGTATACCGTCTGTGACCGCTTTATCGTAAATATTGTCGAGAAGCTCTTCCCTTATCTTGAAGAGATCGACCACGTCCTTTTTCTGTACGTTTCTCATCACATCGTATTTTTCGCACCTGCTCCCGTAGTACAGGGGGGCTTCCTTCTCCACGGAAACCCGTCTGATCTCGCAGAGATTCTCGCAGCCCTTGCATTCGAAGGTGTCGATAGTGTAAGGGCGCTTGCTCAGATCGAAACCTTTGAATGTGCTCTTCTCCCACGTCCTTTCTTTCATGGCAAGAATCGCCACTCCTATGGCGCCGGTCACGTCATGGTGAGGCGGGACTTTTATCGGCTTTCCGAGCACCTTTTCAAAGGCAGCCACCACTCCCTTATTGAAGGCGGTTCCACCCTGAAAGAATATTTTCTTCCCAATTCGCCGGTCGGCTACCACTTTGTTCAAATAATTCTGCACGATGGAATAAGCGAGACCGGCAACGATATCCTCCGTCTGTACACCTTTCTGCTGGTGATGCACCACATCCGATTCGATGAAAACCGTGCACCTCTCACCCATCTTGACGGGTTTTTTGGATGAGAGCGCAAGATCACCGAACTCATCTTTGATGGAAATGCCAAGCCGTTCGGCCTGTTCCTCGAGAAAGGAACCGGTACCGGCGGCGCAGGCCTTATTCATTTCAAAATCAATGATAACACCGTTCTCTACGCTGATATACTTCGAGTCCTGACCGCCGATCTCGAAAATTGTGTCCACACCGGGATCGATATCGATGGCGGCTTCAGCCTGGGCGGTAATCTCGTTTCTCACGATGTCGGCGCCGATGAAATCGGCGGTGAGATACCTGCCGGAACCCGTAGTGCCCGCGCCGATGATCTCTACCATATGGCCCACTTCTTCACCGATCTCTGCAAGGCCACGTTTAACGGCCTCTAGCGGTCTCCCCTCTGTCATCAGATACCGTTTAGCGATGACACGTTTGTCTTCATCGATAACCACAAGGTTGGTACTGATGGAACCTACGTCCACGCCGAGATAGACCCTGGTTCTTTGGCCGACGGACCTCGTTTCGTAAGACACATGAAGGTTATCCGGCGAGATGGTAAGGGGGGAAAGAGAGATCTGTTCCTTCTCTTCCATGAGGTACTCGTTGAGCCGGGCGTTGCCCGTAAACTTCTCCCTCAATGAAGCATCCTCGATCACTGCATAAACAGCTCCGATGGCGCCTATAGCGGTAAAATACTCGGGTACAAAGAACTCCTCTCCTTTCAGATCAAAGACTTCCCTGAGCGCCTTCCTCATACCGGTGTTGGCGGCAACACCACCGATGAACGCTACGGGTGTCCTTATATCACGTCCCTTGGCGATGTTGCCTCTGAAGTTGCGCGCCAGAGCGTAACAAAGTCCCGCAACGATTTCGTAGTCAGGCGTTGCTATCTGTTGCAGGTGGATCATGTCTGATTTCGCGAAGACCGTGCACCTGCCCGCTATCCTCGGGACATTATCCGATTTGAGTGCAACCTCGCTGAATTCTTCGATGGTGAAACGGAGCCTTGTCGCCTGTTGATCGAGAAAGGAACCGGTGCCGGCGGCGCAAAGGGCGTTCATGGAAAAATCCTTCACCCTGAGGCCACCGTTGTTGCTCGCGGCGTCAAAGACGATGAGTTTCGAATCTTCCCCGCCGATATCGATGACGCTACCCGCATGAGGATAGAGTCTATTCATGCCCTTGGCCACGGCCACTATCTCGTTGATACAGGTCGCGCCTACCAACGAGGAAAAAAGCTTCGCGCCGGTGCCTGTGGCCGCGACAAACTCGATGCCGTAGCTTTCAGTCCCTTCCCGCAAAATATCGCGGGCCACTTCAAAGGGCCTGCCTTTATGTCGGATATACCGTGTCGTAACAATCTCGCCCTGTTCACTGATAACGGCAAGGTTCACGCTCACGGAACCGATGTCGATGCCAACCCTGTACATTATGTCCCCCGTAACGTACTTACGCCTTTGATTTCATGGTATAATTGTGTTACTTATGTTAAGCGCAATGCGTTCCAATACAGATAACATATGCATAATCGCTTTGAAAATCAAGGCAAAAACTCGAGATTACGGGCGTCTAACTGGCTAAAGGATAGAACCGAACATGAAAAGAATGCACATCTTCGTGAAAGGGATCGTACAGGGCGTCAATTTCCGGTACAACACGCGGAAGAAGGCCGGCGAGTACGGCCTCACGGGCTTTACAAAAAACATTACCGACGGACGGGTGGAGATAGTCTGCGAAGGCGCCGAAGCGGATATCAGGGCGCTTGTTGAATGGTGCAGACAGGGACCCCAAGGCGCTTATGTAGAAAACGTCGAGACTAAGTGGGAAGAATATACCGGCGAATTCAATGACTTCACGATTAGATATTAACCCGCGTACCTACTATCCTCTCTTTCTCGATATCACCGAAAGAAAATGCCTTGTTGTGGGTGGAGGGAAGGTAGCTTTGAGGAAGGTCGAAATGCTTCTTAAGTTCGGCGCCCGGGTCACCGTCGTAGGCCCGATGCTCTCACCTGAGCTTCTTGAACTCGGCGAGAAAGGCGCCATCGAATGCCTTGAACGAATATATGAGAAGAGAGACCTTGACCGGGTGGCACTCGTTTTTGCCTGCACCGACAACCACGCTGTAAATGAGCAGGTTAAAAAAGAGGCGTCCCGGAAGCGCCTCCCCGTCAACGTGGCCGATAGTCCCGGTATCTGCGACTTTATCGTCCCGTCTATCGTCAAGAAAGGGGATATCACCATCGCTATTTCAACCTCCGGAGAGTTGCCGCTGCTTTCGAAGAAGTTGAGGGAGAAAATCGAAGAGGCTGTGGGTGACGATTATCTCGCATATCTCCGTGTGATCGGAACCGTAAGAGGGCACCTCATGAGGACCGTAAAAGATCCGCGCGCGAGGAGTGCGATCATGAAAAGGATCGATCGCATGACTGTTGAAGATGTCATCACAAAAGGAGTTACAAAAATCAAAGAGGAGCTCAATCTCCCATGAGCGTAAACGTGTGCTTGCTTTACGTTGCCCTTCTGCTGTACCTCATATCTACTGCGTTTTACTTTCTTGTCCTTGTCACAAACAGGCTAAGATTCGATAAACCTGCAGGGTGGTGCCTTGTCTTTGGGTTTGGCGTTCATCTTATGTCCCTCATTGCACGGTACTTTGCTGCAGGTTACACACCCATCACGAACATTCACGAGTCTTTTTCATTCCTCGCACTTTGCGTCGCGTGTTTCTACCTGTATATCAAAAGGGCTTACCCTGTCCGTGCCTTGGGTAGCATCATCCTTCCTCTCATCTGCCTGCTTCTATTCTGGGCGCTCCTGTCTCCTTCAGAGATACGACCGCTGGCTCCCTCTCTGCAAAGCTGGTGGCTGCCTGTGCATGCCACGTTCTCCTTTTTCGGAAATGCACTGTTCTTCATTGCCTTCTTTGTGTCGCTTTTGTATCTCCTTATGGAAAGAGAGATCAAGAAAAAGAAGAGGTTGATCGTATCGGAACGGTTTCCTTCCCTTGAAGTCCTTGATAGGATCAATTACCGGTGCATTTCGTACGGATTTCCGTTTCTCACCGTGGGCATCGTTACCGGCTCAATCTGGGCCGGATTCGCGTGGGGATCTTACTGGAGTTGGGACCCCAAAGAAACCTGGTCGCTCATCACATGGATCGTCTACGCCATCCTGATCCATAATAGACTCGCCATAGGGTGGCGCGGGAGGAGAACCGCCTATATGATGATACTCGGTTTTTGTTCGGTGCTCTTCACCTTCCTCGGCGTCAATTTTCTCATAAAGGGGCTCCATTCTTATGTTTGAAATCAGGGGCCGGGGAACGCCTCGATCGGGGCAAGGTATCCGCGCACCGCGCGTTGTCTGCGGTTTCATATCGCCGGGACACACCATAGAGGGCGCATAAGGAATGGATACCGTATATCTCACCGTACTGGGCTTAAACCACAATACCGCCCCAGTGGAAATACGCGAAAAGATTTTTGTTCACGAATCGGATATTCCCGGACTACTCGATAGAATGAAGCAAAAGGGCATAGACGAATCGGTCATTCTTTCCACGTGCAACAGAACGGAAGTATATTTCCATTCCACGCTGAGCCAGCAAGAAGCCCTCAAGAATATTCAGGAGATCCTTATTCAGACGATGGGTGTACAACCGGACTGGTTCCATGATTTCATGTATGTTTTCAGAAACGAAGACGTTTACAAGCATCTCTTTCTCGTGGCTTCAGGCTTGGACTCGCTCGTCATCGGTGAGCCCGAGATCTTAGGCCAGGTTAAGGACGCATACAGGATTGCCACATTCAGTAACACCACGGGTTTTTTCCTGAACAAAGTCTTTCATAAGACGTTCAATGTGGCGAAAAAGATACGGACCGAGACGAGGATAGGATATAACCCCCTGTCCATAAGCTCCATGGCCATAGAGCTTGCCAAGAAGATCTTCGGCAATCTCGATGAAAAAAAGATACTCGTCATCGGCGCCGGTGAGATGTGTCAAACCGCCCTCAAATATTTTAAAAAAGAGGGGCTTAAGGAAATCCTCATTACCAACAGAACGTATGAGAAGGCCCATTACCTTGCGGAAGAGATTACCGGCACGGCCTATCCTTTCCAGGAACTGCCGGAACTGATTGCGAAGGTGGATGTGGTCCTCACCTCCACAGGTTCGGAGAGGCCCTTCATAGATAAACCGCTCATTCAGGGCATCATGAAGAAAAGAAAGAACCGAGCCATCTTTATCATTGATATAGCCGTGCCCCGTGATGTCGCCTCCGAGGTGAATGCGATGGAAAACGTTTATCTCTACGATATCGATGATCTCAGAGAACTCTCCCAGCAGCATCTTACCGACAGGCTCAAGGAATCCGACAAAGCGCGTCTTATCGTTCAACAAGAGGCGGCAGAATTTACAAAAGTTTTACAGGAGCTCGACGTGGCACCCCTCATCGCGCACATCGTGGGCAAGGTAGAGGAAATCCGCTTGAAAGAGGTGAGGAAGGCCCTGCGAAAACTCAAAAACGCCGACCAAGATACGGTGCGCACCATCGAGGTCCTCACGAGAACCATTGCAAATAAGGTGGTGCATCCCCACATTACCCTCATTAAAGAGAACGGCAGCGAAGCCATAGTAGAAATCCTGAAGAAATGTTTCCAATTTGAGGAGATTGATGAAGAAGAAATGGATAATCGGGACGAGGGGAAGTAAACTCGCCCTGACACAAACGCAGATTGTCGTTCACGAGCTCCGGTCTCACTACCCTGCCCACGAGTTTGTGATCAAAACAATAAAGACTACCGGGGATACCGTCTGGAACAAGCCGCTCCATCTTGTAGGAGGAAAAGGACTTTTCGTAAAAGAGATAGAAGAACAACTGCTGGAAGGAAGCATTGACATGGCGGTTCACAGCGTAAAGGACCTTCCAGCTCAACTGGAGAAAGGGCTCATCCTCGGAGCTGTGTTGAAAAGAGAGAACCCGCGGGACGCCTTTGTCTCGCTTACACACGATTCCCTGGATAAGCTCGAGGCCGGCTCCCGAATCGGCACAAGCAGCCTCCGCAGAAGGGCGCAGCTTCTTCATTACAACAGTGCCCTTAAGATAGTAACCCTACGGGGAAACATCGACACCCGCATAAAGAAACTTAAGACCGAGGCGCTCGACGCCGTAATCCTCGCCTATGCGGGGCTTACGCGCATGGGTCTTGAAGATTGTGTCAAAGAGATTCTCCCCTTCAGCGTCATGATTCCGGCCTGTGGCCAGGGCGCTATCGGTATCGAGGTGAAAGACCGGGAGGAGACGAGGGAGTTCTTGCGACCGGTGAGTCATGAACGAAGTTTTCAGGAAATATCGATTGAGCGACAGTTGCTCGCACAGATTGGCGGCGGTTGTCACCTGCCGCTCGGCATACATGCAGCGATTGAAGGCGACGTGGTAACGCTTTCCGTTTCGATGGGTACTGAAGATGGACGGCTCTTCGTCCATGAACAACACTCGGCCCGCACAAAAAATACAGACACCCTCATCCGTGAAGCGTATGAGGCGATAAGAGAGAGCCTCCCATAAAAATTAAATGCCTCCCCGACATCGGGAGGCATTTATGCGTTCATTAAGTACAACAAATCAGATAGCGTCTTTGAGGGCTTTTCCTGCGGTGAATTTCGGCACTTTCCGCGCGGGAATCTTGATCTCTTTGCCGGTTCTCGGGTTTCTTCCCTTTCTGGCTTTCCTTTTTGAAACGGAGAAGGTTCCAAAACCAACAAGCGTTACCCTGTCGTCTTTCTTGAGAGACGCTTTTACGCCATCAAGAAAAGCTTCCAGAGCCTTTCCGGCTGCAGCTTTGGAAATTTTTGCTGATGCAGCCATTTTACCGATCAATTCTGCCTTTGTCATACGTGCCCCTCCTTTAGAGTTTTATTTTCCGGTAGTTCCCACAACAACCACCTCATGGATAGTTTATACTCCTTAATCTACGCAATATGCAACATTTTTTTTCACTTTTTTTGAAAACTGTTTTGTCTCTCAAAACTTTTCAGAGCCGCCCGTAATCATCATCTATACGCTCTATATCATCTTCACCGAAATAATCGCCGAGCTGAACCTCTATAAATACAAGCGCTTCAGAACTGTGGTTGGCGATTCTGTGAAAACAACCCTGCGGTATGTCAATGGCCTCTCCCGCCATCACACGTCTTTCCTGTTTATCGAGTGTCACGACAGATTCCCCCTGGATAACAAACCAGTGCTCCTTTCTGCGGCCGTGTCTTTGCAGGCTCAAGCGGGAGCCAGGATTGACGGTGATCCGTTTTACCTTATGGTCGCTTACGTCGGAGAGCACTTCAAAAAATCCCCACGGACGAAAATCTTTTTCTTGTGTTGTCTTTTTCATCGCGGTCTCACACCTCCCATTATGCGATGAGCTAACAATATCACAGCAGGAGCATACGGGGCAATAAAAAGAGAGCGTGACGACCGGTCCTAAAGCGGAGAGGCGGCAAGCACTGCGGTCAGCCTACAGCTTGTCACCTATGAGTTGTATCCTCGACTCATTCGGTGATTTGATGACAATGATTTCAATCCTTCTATTTAACGCCCGGCTCTCTGCACTGTCATTCGAAGCAACCGGTTTGTACTCGGCGTAACCCACCGCGGATATGCGTTGCGGCGGGAAGTCATGTTTTTCCACGAAGTATCTCACTACCTCCGTTGCTCTCCGCGCCGAAAGCTCCCAGTTTGACTTGAACTCGTCATTACTGATGGGCACGTTATCGGTGTGGCCCTCGATCCTGATGCTGTTCTCGATCTTTGTAATGACGGGTACTATTCCGTCAAGGGCGCTCCGTGCCCGCTCCTTTAGATCTGCCTTGCCCTCATCAAAGAAGGCCTTATCGAGGATTCGAATCACGACCCCTCTTTCATCGGTAAATATGGAGATGCTCTTCTGCATGGCCTCGCTGCCTGCAAGATTCTTAATCTGCTCTTCCAGCTTCTTCTGGATTTCCTTATCTGCGCTATCCACCGCTTTAACCGGTAAATCAAGAGGGAGGGAGCTCGTCTGATTGCCCTGGCTGATCACACCAGCTCCGCCGGTAAATATCGTTTTGAGGCGGCCTATAACTTCTTCGTATTTATTCGCATCTTGCTTCGAAAACACGTACATCATGATAAAGAAGGCAAGCAGCAGCGTGATAAGATCGGCGTAGGTGATAAGCCACCGTTCCAGATTCTCATGCTCATCTTCCCGTCGTCTTCTCCTCAATACCCCTCCTCTCTCCTTTTGTCAGGAAGCAGGAAGGAAACGAGCTTCATCCGAATAACCCGTGGGTTATCACCCATGGCCAGCGAGATTACGCCTTCCGTGATAATCTCGAAGAACAAGGCCTCATCCTGATGCTTGAATTTCAATTTGTCGGAAATGGGGAGATAGATAAGGTTAGCCATGGCAACTCCCCAGAGAGTCGCGATAAAGGCGCTCGCAATGGCCGAGGCCATATTTGAGCTGTTTTCCATACTCCCTAACGCATGGATCAATCCAAGCACCGTACCCATGATGCCGAGTGTCGGCGAAAAACCTCCGAGTTTGCCGAAGAACATGGCCCCTGCTTTGTGTCTTTCTTCCATGTAGGCCATTTCAATCTCAAGAATCTCTCGGATCTTGTTCGTCTCAAAACCGTCTATTGCAAGTTGGATAGCCTTTCTTAAGAAAGGCTCATCGATGCTATCGAGTTCCTTCTCCAGGCTCAAGAGTCCGTTTTTTCTGGCCTTCTGGGAAAGGCCGAAGATGAGTTCTATCAGATCCTGTGTATCCATCTTCTTTTCAAACATCGCAACTTTTATGAGGGTCGGAAGATTAAAGAGCTGCTTGACGGAGGTGGTGATGGTGGCCGCCCCGAAGGTTCCGAAAATGACCAGAACCATGGCGGGGATCTGGATGAGAGCGGAAAGATGACCTCCTTCCATCACAAAGGAAACAATAAGTGAGCCCACACCCAGGAGGAGACCAAGTATCGTTGCTATATCCATATTTCATCAACTCGCCGTTTCTTTTTTTTGTCTCAGGTACTCTCTTTCCTTCACAAATATATAATTGATCAGAAGATCTCTATCGTTTTCATTGATGGCGATGAATTTCAAAGCGGTTCTGATACGGTTTCCTGAGTCGTCTTCGATGCGCTCGGTTCTCATCACTTCGCATAGGGCGGTAATCTTGGGATAGGGAAACAAAGGTATGATAATCTTCAGTTCGGTAAGATCGGCCTCCTTGAGAGAGACGTCGCTTTCGAATTGTACCCCGGCTCCACTCACATTGATGTTGGTCTGAACTGTCCTGTATATGTCACCCTGCTTACTTCTATAGAGAAAGTCCATAATCATGTCGAGCTTCTTATTGAGCACCTGCATGTACGCGTGAAGCTCACTATTCTCGCCTTTAAGGTCTCCTTCTTCTAGCAGATAGAACTCGTTTATCTTATCCACGACCTGCGTTGAATTGTAGCGGATGAAATCCTTCAGTTTGGTAAATTCTTCTGTGCTGATCTGTCTGAACTCTATGGGCAGGCGGTCACGAATTCTGAAAAATTCTCTCCTCTCACGGTTCCGTATCATAGTCTTCTCATATCATGTTGACAAAGTTATCGGCTACCAAAGGATCAAATTGACTTCCCCTGCATCGCTTTATCTCGTCGCGTATTTCCGCACGCGTTGCCGCCCTCCGGTATGGCCTATCAGTCACCATGGCATCGTACGCATCGCAGACCGCGATGATCCGAGAACACAGCGGAATAGTCTCACCCGAGAGATTATCCGGGTACCCTCGCCCGTCATATCTTTCATGATGATGGCGTATGATCTTCGCTTCAGTGGACAGTATCTCGAACCTGCTCATGATTTCCTCTCCGTAAATAGAGTGGCCTTTCATGATGGAATACTCATCGTCGGTCAATCCTTCTGGCTTCAACAATATGGAGTCGGGAATGCCTATCTTGCCCAGGTCATGGACGGGTCCCACAACCTTAATCACGTCCCGCTCGTAATCATCGATGCCCATGCGTCTGCCTAACTCAAGGCTCATCTCGGTGACTCGTTTGCAATGGCCCTCCGTGTATAAGTCCCTCTTGTTGATGGCTACGATAAGGGATTTCAATGTGTGAAGTATGTTCTCGAAGAGACTTTCATAAAGCATCCTATTTTCAATGTGGGTGCAGGCCTTGTCCGCGATCAGTCTCAGAAAAATCGTCTCGCCTTCGTAAGAGCGCTTTTGCTTCCCACCGTTCATCCCGAATTCGGCCATAATAAATCCGATACATTCACCTTTGATAACCAGAGGAAAATAGATTTTGTCCTCTATCAACAGGTGTTTTCTCAAGGTAGAGGCTTCTTTGAAAAGGTCTTCTCTCACGGTAATCTTTTGCCTGCCCTCAAGCGGAGCGTGCTTGGTAAGTCCCGTATATAGGATGAGCTCTTTGTTATCACTGTCAGAGATGTAGTAGCCGCACGATTTTACGTCAAGGAGTTCGCCTACCATACCGACTACCTTTTCATACACGTCATCGTATATATTGAGGGAGTTGAATTTGTTGGAGATGTGATACATAGTGGTCAATTCTTTTATCTTTTTTTGTAGCTCCCTGTTCAATAACTCTATCTTCTTCTTATCTTCCAGGTTGTGGAGGATATTTTCTTTTTCGATGAGCAGGTTTCTCTCCCTGACAACCCTCATCATGACGAGCATCAATTTGTCGAGCTCAAAAGGCTTGAGAAGGAAGTCGGAGGCCCCTTTTCTCATGGCGTCGATCACGAAGTTAGGATCGTAATAGCCCGTCACCATGATGACAGCAATGGTTGGCTTATTTACTTTGATCGTGTCGAGCAGGGATATACCGCTGATATCAGGCAGTTTTACATCGAGGATGGCAATCTCCACATCCTGGCCTTCGAGAAGATCAAGTGCTTCGCGGCCTGTGGTCGCCCTGTAGATCTCGCAGTCATTGAGACCCAAAAAGTCCGCAAGTATGTCGACAATCTCAGGATTATCATCGACAATAAGAATCTTTGAACCGGCAATCATTGGCGTACACTGTCCCCATTTTTCCTTAGCGGCTAAAGTCTAATCGATGAGTAGCCGCCCTTTTCCCAACTTACCAAGGTCGTTTATCTCTTTCACAATCTTTTCCGTATCGCCTAAGGGCCCGGACGCGACTTCCTTTGGCTCGCCGTTCGACCTTGCGCCGCTCTCTGCGTTATCCTGGGTCCTCGGGCGGTATCTGCCGATTTCATTGTAAAAACCTTTGAGGGTTTCCAGAAGTCGTGCATTCAATTTCTTGAGCTTTACCTTGTCCCGAGCGTTTCTCACTACGACCCTCAGCTCTTCCATTCTGAAAGGCTTGACAATATAGTCAAACGCCCCGATCTTTACCGCTTCGACGGCAGTATCCATGGAGGCGTATCCTGTTACGATGATAAACTCGGTGATCTCATTCTCCCCCTTAACAGTCTTTATGAGGTCCATGCCCGTCATTTCGGGCATGTTTAAGTCGGTAATAATGAGATCGTAAAAGCGTTCCTTGTGTTTATCGAGGGCCTCTCTCCCATTTTGAGCCCCCTCCACGACATCGCCTTCCCCCCTGAGATACTCCTCCAGGATTTCGCGTAATTCTCTGCTGTCGTCGACTACGAGGATTCTGAAATCTTCATCATTCTTGGTCATACTTTTTCAGCTTCTCGGCCATCTGCTCCCCTATCCGGTCGTACAGCATCTTCTTCATGCCTTCCCTGGAGATATTTACCTCATCCTCTCTGGTCAAACCCTCATGATTCTTCTCAACCTGACCCACCCTCACCTTCATGTTCTTGAGGTAGGTTCTGATTACGCTACTTATCTGATAATCGGATATGGTCATTGCATCGCCCTATAGAGTTATCGGATATAGCGTGAAATACTTAAGTGTTGTGCACGATCAGCCGGTCACCTTGAAGAAAGCCGGCATAGGAGGCAAGGGAAACCGGGGAGAATAAGCTCGAAACGCCCTTTTCTTAATCGACAGATCGTCGAGTGCTTGGACAATCCTCTTCTTCTCTGCCTCGAGTCTATTGAGTATTTCCCTTTCTTTTTGGAGACATGCTTCTATCTCACCACCGAATACGTGAGGACCGTCCTCAAGCAAAGAGCCGATGTAACTCTCTCTTTTGAGCAGGCACTCTACGAATCTGTCCGGATCTTCCTCGCGCAAGGCCCTTACGGTCAACGAAACAAACTCTTCTCTCCGTTCGAAATCCTTCATGGCGTCTCCACAACAGTGCCCTGCCTGTCCGGGTTCACAGGCTCTGTGAACCAATCTGTCAGAAGAGCTGAGCGCCCGATCAGGAGGTTTAGCTCATTGAGCCTCTTTTGTAGACCATCCTGCTCCGTATTGAGCTGCCTGTTAAATAGTGATGTTCCCTGGTTCTTCTGGCTCGCTTTCAACTCGCGAACATTCGAGTCGTCGAGATACATTCCGCCATACGGGTTCGCCAGATAACTGATCCTTTCGGAGAGTGTATTGCCAAACCCTTTGATCACGTTAAGGGTTTCCTCTTTCCTCATGGTGAGCTGAGATGCGAGAAGGGTGGTGTCAAGATGGAGGGAGCCGTTCTTTCCCGTAGAAAGGCCTATAGATTCGGCGTTAAGATTGTCTTCGGACTGGCTCAAACCCCTATTGACAGCGCTCTGAATCGCGCTTCTTAACTCCGGCGCCATCCTCCGCACGCAATCCAGCTTGTCCGCACAAACCCCGGGGGAAGAGGCGGCGTCGGCATTCACCTCATCGGCCCCTTCACTATCAGGCGCAGCCTCGCTCACAAGAAGATTCATTCTGTTCACAAATTCGATGGTCAACTTCAGAATCGCATGGTTGTCAGGGGAAGTCATCGTTTGATCGGGGGTTGTGCCCACAGTCTTCGATTCGATCTGCCCGGGCTCATGAGCAAGGCGAACTGTGCCAGCTACCCCGCCCTTTTCGGGCCCCGTAGACCCTCTGACTTGTTCATGGGAATTATCCTGGGCACGCGCTATGGCGTGGCTAACATGCGACGTGTCGAGAGTAACAACGACCGGGTTTTCGTCGCCTTCCGGTTTGAGAGAGACATCCGGACTTACCTTTTCCGAGGCTAAGGTGCCTTCAGAGGTCTTCCTCTCCATCATTGCGTCGCCGGTCGCTTGAGGTCTGGCACTGGTTTCAGTGCTATCCATCCGTGGTATGGGAGTACTCGCCTTAAAACCGGCCTGCCATCTCTTTTGCACGATTTTACCCGCTTCATCCCAAGCCGATTGGACTTGATACCGCTCGCCATCCGAAATCGTTTGCGAAACCTCACCGGGTATCGTTGGATCGTATACGGCCCGCCCGCTACCCTCAAATCCCGACGAAGCATCCGCGGCCCTGTCCAAAGGGAAGAGATCTTTGCCGCGGGCGCCCGATGAATTCGGAAGGCCCCCGTGAGTGGCAAGCTCAAAGTGTACATTCGACCCATCGCTTGTTGCACCCTCAGCCTGCGAGATTTGTCCTCTCTGCCCAAAGACACTTCCAGGCTGTACCGCTTCCCGGTCCTGTCCTAACTCGAGTTCGATGCTCACAGGCGGCGTTTGTCGCGAAGATCTGTCATTTTCATAGGCGGGGAGGACATTTTGCCCACTTGGTATCGCCAGATGGTTCCCGGAACAAAAGGAGGAAGGATCATTGCCCGGGGAAACGGCCTCGTGAGCAGTGGCGGCGGCAGGCGTGCTTACGCTTGTCGGAGCGGGCTCCTGGCTACGGACTGACAGTGCTTGCACGGTGCTGGCAAACTCATCGATTATGGTCCTCGCTATCTCTACGATCCGTTCCCTGCTTAAGCCTGATGCCTGCGGCACATAGACATCTGCCATATTTGCCGACTGTCCCGCGGAAGACAAATCGTCCCTTTGAGCACGATTCGTGGGCTGAAGAACAGGTTCTTGATATGGTGAGCCCTGGATTTTCACGATCGCGATGGACCTTTCGCCTGTGTCCTCTCATATTATCGGATACATTTGGAAAAACTTTAGCAACCAATGCGCTCTTGTCAATTATCTGACGATTAGGATTCTACATTGCTTTTCTATCGCCCCGGAATGGACCGATCCTCACAACGAGGATAAGCCCACAAATGGCTTTCTTCGCAGAATCGCTTCTCTTCAGGTTCTATGAGCAGGGATACAGGCATAGATATTGCATATCGGTATTCAGAAACATGTATTCGAAGCGGAATAGACACGTATTACGGTAATTGTTTAAAGATATTAGCGTGACCCATAGAAACGAAATACCTCCGGCATAAGGCACCAAGGGCGGTAGCCTGCCGTTAAAACGTCATGGCCATGGAATTCTTCGATACCCATATCTCTTCCCAAGCCGTTGAAATGGCGTCGTCCGTTCTTAAATCCACATGGATCAGCGAAGGTAAACTGGTAAAGGACTTCGAGACGGCACTCACTCGCCTCCTCGGCTTAAAGAACCCAGTCGCGGTCAACAGCGGCACTTCGGCCCTTCATTTAGCCCTGGTTTTGAGCGGCGTAGGTCCGGGTGACGAGGTCATCCTCCCCGCACAGACGTTCATTGCTACAGGACTCGCCGTGCTTATGCAGGGCGCACAACCGGTTTTCGCCGACATCGATCTTCATACCGCCAATATAGATCCCGCCTCCATCCGCGCAAAACTCACATCCAGGACCAAGGCGATCATGGTTGTCCACTGGGGAGGCTACCCCTGTCCAATGGATGAAATTTCTGCTATCGCGGGCGAACGAGGTCTCCCCGTGATAGAAGACGCCGCGCATGCCCTCGGAGCCACTTACAAAGAAAGGACCGTGGGCTCAATATCGAGATTCACCGCCTTTTCATTTCAGGCCATAAAGCATCTTACGACCGGCGACGGAGGGGCCCTGTGCTCGATTGACGATGAGGATTATCGGCAGTGCAAAATCAGGCGCTGGTTCGGAATAGACCGCGAGAACTCAGTGCCGAGCGTGCTCGGCGAACGCAGCTACGATGTGGCGAACGTAGGGTACAAGTATCACATGAACGATCTCTCCGCAGCGGTGGGTTTAGGCAACCTGGAAGACATTTTCGAAAACCTCGCTCGCAGAAGAGAGATCGCTGCCCGTTATCGCGACGAATTGTCAGCCGTGCCTGGGCTCACGCTAATCCAATGCGACAAAGAAAGCCAAAGCGCCTGCTGGCTCTTCACGATGCTCGTTGAGCAAAGAGACGATTTCATACAAACATTAAAGGAACATGGCATTCCCGCATCCGTTGTGCACCAGAGAATTGACCGGAACAGCGTGTTCGGCGGCATGACTGAGGGACTCACGAGCCAGGATCTCTTCGAGAAAAAACAGATATCTATCCCTGTCCACGGGCATTTAAACGACGATCATGTTGATCTCATCATTAAGACAATCAGAAATGGGTGGTAACACCCAAATCATGCCCCACGCGATCAGTTTCAGGCCTGTAGACGGGCAGTACGCCCCTTCTTTTATCGACATGATGAACAATGAGTATAACCGAAAGAAGAAGATCGATTATTACTTCTGGCAATACGCGGAGGCGGCCGAACCCTCCGTCCTGATGGGCGCTTTTGTAAACGATGGGTTGGCCGGGGTCTTGGGTCTCAAGATGCGTCGCCTGAATAGCGGCGCAGTTGCAGCCCAGATTGTTGATATGCTGATCGCGCCGCGGTTCAGACACGAGGGTCTTTTTGCACGCATTTACGAGTCGGCGCTACTCTCATGCGGCGTCAGACCGGACCTGGTTTGTGTTTTCCCCAATGCCCGCGGAAGAGAGGCAATCGAAAGGTTGCCTGGATGGAAGACGGTGGGTGCTATTCAAACCCTTTTTCGTCCGGCAAACAAGCCTATCCCCCCTCTTCGCACGGACTACGCTATGAGCCGGCAAGAAACGTCGCGAAGCTGCTTTGAAAAAGCGGATGATTACCGAAGTTGGAGATTCGAAAAGAATCCGGAGTACCGCTATTTCACCGTGAATGTTGACGAGGGTTACAGTACCGCCAAGCTCTTCACAGACCCCATAACCGGGGTCATCTACGGCGATATCGTCGATCTCACCCTTGCACATAGGACGGGCAGCACGCTTTTTTCGCTCCTCTCTCTCACCTGCGATCAATTGAAAAGAAGAGGTGCGCAATGGATCACGACCTGGGCAATGCCTGAGACGCTAGGCTCTGATGTGGCGGAAGCGCTCGGCTTTGTGCAGCACGATCAGGAACGATATTTCTGTGTCAGGGTCTTAAACTGTGCTTATGGCGATCTCTATGAGTTTTCTCGGTGGGACGTAGTCCAGGCCGACACAGAGGTTTATTGAGGTGATTTCGTGAAAATCCTTATCCTCGGCGGTCACGGGTTTGTGGGAACCAACGTCGCGCAAGTCTTGAGAGAAGGCGGCCATGAAGTAATACCCATTTCTCGAGCGGACGGCGTAGATCTCATTGACTTTGAATCAGCGAAGGCTTGCTTCAAGAGCGTTGCGCCCGACGTCACCGTGAACTGTGCCGCAAAAGTAGGAAGTCTCAATCTGGTGACCGAGCAGGCAGCTGACATCGTGGATATGAATATGAGAATGCTTGTCAACATTTACCGGGCGGCCCACGAGAGCGCCCCGGGTACATGTCTCATCAATCCGGTGGCAAATTGCGCCTTTCCCGGTCATCTCGAGAGTTATACCGAAGATCGTCTCTGGGATGGCAACATTCATCGCTCGGTCCTGTCTTACGGAAGCACCAGAAGGATGATGCTCATTCTCAGCGAGTGTTACCTGATGCAATACGGATTCAAAACAGTCAGTTTCTTCGTACCCAATATGTACGGCCCCTATGACTCTACGGACCCCAACAAAGCCCACGCCCTA
>Ga0335069_10002996_pt1 | contig 25721 bp, 21 predicted proteins | sample Lox_Sample_11_FD_206714 | JGI IMG/M metagenome (GOLD analysis project Ga0335069, IMG submission 206714) | Soil microbial communities from Loxahatchee National Wildlife Refuge, Florida, United States - Lox_Sample_1.1 | ecosystem: Environmental > Terrestrial > Soil > Wetlands | place: USA... | reverse complement strand
CTGCGATAGGAGCGGCTGCGGGTGGCGGACTGGGAGGCGGCGTACAAGCTGCGACCAAGGGACAGCAAATCAAGCTGCCGTCTGAAACCATCCTGAGTTTTACTCTGCAATCGCCCGTAACCGTGGTGGCCAGCAACCAAGGTCCGGATTCTGGCCGTCAGAAGCTCGGCCCCAATAACTAGCACTGCACGACTGTAGGGCGTCGGACATCGACGCCCCATCACCTTAGTTTCCCCTGTTGCGTTTTGCATCACAATCGCCTGTGATGCGCCTCATATGCAGCTGAGACGCGCCCTCCCTAGACTCGACTGTTAGCAATCATCAGTTCGGTTCGCAGTCATAGGAGGCACATATGCGGGTTTTAGCAACCGTTTTTTCAGTCCTTTCGCTGTTCGCAGCCGCCGGCGCTCAAGAGCCGGCTAAAACCATCAAACATGTTCCGGTAACCCAAACGTCGCCGACGTCCGGCCAGGAAATGTACAAGGCGTATTGCGCCGTCTGCCATGGCGTTGACGGAAAAGGTGGTGGGCCAGCCGCGTCTGCATTGAAGGCGCCTCCATCCGACCTGACGCAGTTAAGCAAGAGCAACGGCGGCCAGTATCCGGACATGAAGGTGGTCACGATCATTCGGGGACAGGGAAACCTGGCGGCGCATGGCACGCAGGAAATGCCGATCTGGGGCAAAGTTTTCTGGTCCATGAGCCACGGACATGAAGGGGAAGTTCAGCAGCGGATCACGAATCTGAACAGCTACATCAAGTCGTTGCAGGCCAAATAGCTTAACTGAAATCTCCCCCCTTCCCTGATTGCCAGACGGGCACGAATTGGCGTGCCCGTCCTCCCTTTTTTCCGTCTCCCACCCTCCGGCTGTCCCTGCGTACATTGACTTTAGTACCCTGCGTTTGCCCCCGGCTACAACCGTATAATCAAGGCAACTCAGCAATTATCACGGAGTTGCGCGAAACGGTGGATCCTCTTCTGGCATCGGCGATTTTCGCCCTTGGGCTGGCATTTGGCAGCTTTCTGAATGTGTGTATCTATCGGTTGCCGCGAGGCTTGTCGGTAGTCTACCCAGGATCGGCGTGCCCCGGCTGCAAGCAGCCGATTGCCATGTACGACAACGTGCCCATTTTGAGTTGGTTGCTCCTAGGGGGACGCTGCCGCAAATGCCAGACCCCGATTTCTCCACGCTACCTGCTGGTCGAACTTCTTTGCGCCTTGCTCTTTCTGGCTTGCTACGGACATTTCGGCCTAACCCTGGCGGGGCTGAAATATTGCACTTTGGGATTTCTCCTGCTCGGACTGATTTTCACCGACGCCGAAACCCAGCTTCTTCCCGACAAGCTCACGTTAACCGGTGTGGTCTTGGGTCTGTTGTTCAGCTTTATCGTTCCAGTAAACGATCTTGTCGCACAAATGTTGCCGGGCGTATTTCCTCTGCCAGCTGGTTCGTCTTGGCGAGTCTTATCAGTTTTGGATTCGTCAGCCGGAGCCATCATCGGCGCCTCGTTCATTTACGGCGTAGGAGCCATTTACCTGCGCGCTCGCGGCCGCCCGGGCATGGGCTTCGGCGACGTGAAGTTGATGGCGATGGTGGGCGCGTTCCTGGGCACCCGCTTGACTATGTTCACAATCTTCACCGGGTCGATTGCGGGATCGCTGTTCGGACTTTGGACTTTGAGCGCGGTGTGGATCAAACGCACTCGGCGCCGCATGCGACGACCGGCAATCCGGCGGGATGCCTGGACATCTGCAGTGATCGCATCCCAACGATTCCCCATGCCCTTTGGCGTGTTTCTCGGCGGCATGGCCATGGTGGCACTTTTCTTTGGCAACCAGTTCCTGCATTGGTATTGGGGGCTGCTATGAACGATTGCCGCACGGAGTTTGGCAAAAATAGTTTCGAGTCTGCATTCCGCAACTCACTCCCTGGGCCGGTGGAAGTCACGGCTCTTTACAAAAGGATGGAACAACTTATGAAACGCACTCTGCACGTTTGCTTCGCCACGCTCGCTCTGTTGTTCATGATTGTCCCGATCTGCACCGCACAAGACTCGCAAGCTCAGGAACCTTCTCTGGGCAGCTATGCGCGCAACGTTCGCAAAGACAAAGACAAAAAATCGCAGACGGCCAAGAACTTCGACAACGACAATCTCCCCAAAGATGACAAGCTGAGTGTCGTGGGGCCGGCTTCAGGAACAGCACAGGAGGCGCAGGCGAACACCCCAGCGCCGGCAACGGCTGATGCGTCACAAAATGCCGCCGCCGTCACTCCCGGCGAATCTCCGGAACAGCGGCAGCAAGTCTACGATCAGTGGTCGCAACGGATCTCTTCCCAACAATCGCAGGTAGATCTTCTGCAACGCGAATTTGATGTGGAGCAGAAGGAGTACCGCATGAGGGCGGCGCAGTTCTACGCCGATGCCGGCGAACGCATGAGAAACCAGGCCGGCTGGGACAAGGAAGACGCCGACTATAAATCCAAGATCGCCGAGAAGCAGAAGGCTTTGGACGATGCCAAAGAGGCTTTGAACAACCTGCAGGAAGAGGCCCGCAAGTCCGGGGTTCCGAACTCGGTGCGCGAGGCTGCGCAGCAACCTCCAGACAAGCAGTAGGGCTACTCCATTCCTATCTCTGAAGAGGCGGACCCAGCGTCCGCCTCAACTCTATGATCTGCCGAACGTGGTGCCGTCCATGTACCCAATGAAATTTGCGCCACTGCTTCGCAGTCAGTGCGCCTAACACCGGGTGATCGAGAAGGCGACTGTTCTTTCCAAACTTGCTTTCGCATTTCGCCAGGGCGTCATCCATCGCATGAATTTCTCCCTCGACTGCCTGAATCACCTGCTCGGCAGGCATGCCGCGAGGTACCGTGCGGTCCGGCGCCTTCCGGCCTTCGGGAAGGTAGCCGAAGCCAGTTACGACGAGCGCGGAAATCCATTGTGTAGGAGTGATCGCAGTTGCCAGCGGCCTACCATCTCCTAAACAGCGCTCGAGACCTCTCACCGTGCCGTGATAGCTCAGGTAAAGATGCTCCAGCACTTCACCAGCGCTCCACTTTCCTTCTGGGTGCTGAGTCAAGTCGATCGCCGTCATGCCATTCGTTGCGGAGGCGATGGCCTCCTGTAACCTTTGCAGATACGAGTCCATCGGTCTTAACCGTGAATTGCTTCTAGTAGAATGGAGTGCATCACTCAAGGTCGCAAAATTTTGCCGCACAGGAAGGTGTTATGAGAAAGCTGCTGCCGGCAGTATTGGCGCTGCTACTGATGGCGGGCTGTTCATCAGAGTCCTCCAAACCCGCGCAAACCGAGAAGCCTCAGCCGAAAGCCACCGAATTTGAAACGGGCCGTGTCGCCTTCCAGAAGCTTTACGTCGCCGCCCATGGCTGGGCCCGCGACGCGCAGGGGTTCCGCGTGGAATCGCAACTGACTCCGGATTCCAAGGGTAAAGACGGTAAGTCCGACGTCTGGCGTGCCTCTTTTGCCTCTCCGGCACAACGGAGCGTGAAGCCTTACACCTGGTCAGGCACCGATTCCCCGGACGCTCCTTCTCGCGGCGTCACTCCAGGCACGGAGGACTCTTACAGCCCCAACAACTCTTCAACCCAGGTCTTCGACATTGCATTTCTGAAAATCGATTCTGATAAAGCTCTGGACCTAGCCAAGCAGCACGGCGGCGACAAGATTCTGGAAAAAGATCCCGATACGCCGATCCTGTACGTGCTGGATTGGAGTCGCGCCACCAACGAACTGATCTGGCACGTGATTTTTGGCAATAGCCGTGACGAAGCCAAGTTGCGAGTAGCCGTAAACGCGACCAGCGGCGAATTCATCCGGGTCGAAAAATAACTGACTGCAGGCCACGGTCAAGGCTCGATCATCGGAACCAAATCCGCCATCCTTGCGTAAATGCAATGGTATGATCTCGTACTTGTTCCCCACTAAAGGAAATTTATGTCTCTTAGGGGTATTGCCACCGTCTGCTTAGTTGGTTTGTTCGTGAGTGGCTTGGCTTTGGCACAGACGCCGAGTCCTTCCTCCGCGGTTATTCCCAACACAACCTCAGCGATTAATTCCCCGACCGCGATGTCGCAGCGCGTTGTTCACTACGAGATCGATGCCAAGTACGACGCGAAGACCCATTCGCTCGACGGAAGCGAGATTCTGACCTATCACAACCTGACCGGCCAACCACAGGACACGTTTCCTTTTCACCTGTATCTGAATGCCTTTCAGCCCACGTCAACCTGGGTGCGCGAAGGCAAGCGTGAAGGAACTCGCGGACAAGATTTCGAGAAATGGGATCCCAAGAGCCTCGGCTCGGATGAGATCAAAAGCTTCGAAGTTGTCGGCCAGGGAGACCTGACTTCACAGCTGCAATACATTCACCCCGACGACAGCAACGCCGAGGACAAGACCGTTATCCAGGCACATCTGCCCAAGGCCATTCCTCCCGATGGCTTGGTTCAATTCAAAATCAAGTTTCATGATCAATTTCCCAAGACGATGGAGCGCACCGGGTGGGACCGCCAGGCGCTGCTCGCGGGCCAATGGTTCCCCAAGGTCGGCGTGTGGTGGCACGGAGCGTGGAACTGCCATCAATTTCATGCCTACACGGAGTTCTTCGCGGACTTCGGCGTTTACGACGTAAAGATCACCGTCCCGCAGTTTGAGGTTGTGGGAGCCAGCGGAGTTGAAGTCAGCGACGTCGACAACCCCGACGGCACGAAGACCGTCACCTATCACGGCGATGACATTCACGACTTCGCGTGGACGGCCAGTCCGCACTATCGCGACTTCCACGACGTGTTTCAGGGCAGCATGGGCCCTGTTCAACTTCGTTTCCTGATGCAACCCGCTCATCTTGGCCAACTCGATCGGCACAAATACATCACGCAGCAAACGATGAAGCACTTCGAGGAATGGTACGGGCCGTATCCATACAAAACGCTCACTGTGGTCGATCCCGAGCCAGGATCGGAATCTTTCGGCATGGAGTACCCGACGTTCATCACCGGAGGTAGCGCCTGGTTTATTCCGAATGGCTTCCTGTCGCCGGAGCAAGTGGTGGAGCACGAATTCGGACATCAGTACTGGTACGGCATGGTAGCCACCAACGAATTTGAAGATGCCTGGATGGACGAAGGCATCAACCAATACACCGAGGCCAAGATCATGGATTCGATCTATGGCCGCCCGACTTCGTTCATCAATCTGTGGGGGATCACTGCGGGCGAAGATGAAACCGATCGCCTCTTCTACGCTGCAGCCGCCGATCTCGACCCCATGACTCGCAATGGCTGGCAGTTTGCGAATTCGAACTCCTACGGGTCGGTGACTTACGGCAAGACAGCAGTAGTCCTGCTTACGCTGGAAGGAATCATCGGCGAAGACACCATGCGTCGCGCCATGCACACCTATTTCATGCGCTACCGCTTCACTCATCCGACAAAAGAAGACTTCCTGAAAACCGTCGAGGAAGTTGCCGGCAGAGATCTCCGCTGGTACTTCAATCAAGCGGTTTACGGCACGCCGATCCTTGACGATCACGTGCTCAAAGTCAGCTCGGTTCCAGTGGAGTGGTACAAGGAAAATCTTAAAGAGAAAAAAGGTGTCACCGAGTACGTCGACAATGTCTGGATCCAGCGCAAGCAGGATTTCATTCTTCCGGTGGACATCGAGATCAAGTTCGACAACGGCGAAAAAGTGCGCGAACACTGGGGCGGGCAGGACCGCTGGGTGCGTTACGAGTACCGAAAGAAAGCCAAAGTGGAATCGGTGGAGATCGATCCCGACCATACGATCTGGATTGATCGCAATCAGTTCGACAACAGCTACCTCCCCGAGTCACGGCACTCGGCCACTCATAAACTGATGAACTATTACGCATTCTTAAGTCAGTTCTTCGCCCAATTCCTGAGCTGGTGGCTCGTCTAGGAGAACCGTGATGAATAGCAATCGAGCACTGATCGCCGCTGCTTGGGACGTCACCAGTCGCAACAAGCGCTACATCGTCTGGTTTTATGTGCTGAACTTTATCTTAGGTTGCGTGGGCGCAATCGTATTCGGAGCACAAGCTGGCGCTGTACTTAATCACAGCCTTTACGCCGACAAGTTGCTTCACGGATTTGACCTCCCGGTTCTCGCAGAATTGTTGGCTCGGCCTGAATTTGGACCCATGTCGACGGCTTCATCAGCGGGTGGATTGTCCGCGTTGCTGTTCTTCATCGCAAGCCTGATCTTCATGCCCGGAGTATTTCTGGGATATTCGTCCGACCACCGCATCTCTCGCGGAGAGTTCTACCGCGCTTGTGGGCACAACTTGTGGCGATTCGTCCGGATATTTCTCTACTTTGCAATCGTGGCCGGAATTGTCGGCGGGATTCTTGCAGGAATCCAGGGAGCACTCGTGAAAGCAGCGGACGAGAGTTCTTACGAGTTATTACCGTTCATCACTCAGATGATTGGTTTGACGGTAATCTTCCTCGTTCTGACGGTAATCCGGATCTGGTTCGATCTGGCGCAAGCCGACGTTGTGCTGCGCGACCAGTCTGCGACGCGTAAGTCCATTGCCGCCGGGTACCGCATGAGCCGAGGCAAGCTGGGTAGGTTGCTCGGAACTTATGTGCTGATCGCGATCGTGGCCTTGCTCGTTCTCTCTGCCGGCATCGTTCTGTGGAACATGATTGTTCCGGCAGCCAGTGTATTTGGGGCATTCCTCATCAGCCAGGCAATCCTGCTCCTTCTGCTCGCGGTACGCTTCTGGCAGCGGGCTGCGGCTGTCAGTTTCTATCTGCGGACGAAGTCAGAACCGGCACAGAGCGAATCCACTCACCTTGTGCCAGCGACCGCGGTTTGAGCCGATAGCTGAAATCTGCTAGTGGCTCGTATGGTAAGAACCACGAAAATCAGCAGCACTGTGAGTTGCGCAACCAGGAATGGTGGCTCTTTTTGGGTCGGAGCCATCGCTTTCAAGGCAGGGACTTTGGCAAACGCCTGCACCACCGCAACAAAGACGTTGAAATAGAAGCCAATCAGTGCGGTGATGACATAGGTCCGGCGCCAGCCGCCCACCAGATGCTTCGGATACCTCGCAAAAATCGCCACCGCAAGTACAACCAGCGACATGGTCCCGAGAATGTGGGACGGCATCACCTGTTCAACCGGAAAGAGAAATCCTGTGACACTGGTTAACACTGTGCTTGCCAGAAAGATTGCGGTCCACCCATCCAGGCGTTTGCCGCTCAGCAATCCGAGTAACACCACAAGCCCGCTAGCGATTCCGATCAAGCTGATCAACACATGCACAAATGTGAAGGTAGCCAGCGACATGCCCAGTATCATGACTCGTCCCCTTTTCGGTGAGAGGAGAATCGTACGCCGCGTCATTGGAAATTACCAGCGGGGGTTCCCGCAAGAGCTCGGCTGACCAGCTAAACTTGCTGCGTGAGCTCTATGAAAGCTGCGATCCTCAGGAAACCCGACAAAATCTCCGAGCGGCCGCTGCAACTTCGCGAAGTTCCGAAGCCTGCACTCGACCGCGGCCAAGCACTACTGCGAGTTCGCGCGTGTGGCGTTTGCCGCACAGATCTGCACATCGTGGAAGGTGAGTTGCCGGTCCGCCGCGATCAAGTAATTCCGGGGCACCAGATTGTCGGTGCAATTGTAGATGGCGCTACTTCCAGCCTGCCTCTTGGCACCCGCGTCGGAGTCTCATGGGTCGGCGGCACGGATGGCAACTGCTGGTACTGCAGGCACGGAGCTGAGAACCTTTGCGATGCGCCAACGTTTACGGGATACACGGTCAACGGTGGCTACTCAGAATATGCTATCGCACGTAACGATTTCGTATTTCCCTTGCCGCAGTCATTAGACGATCTGCAGGCCGCGCCGCTGCTCTGCGCCGGCATCATTGGCTTTCGCAGTCTCCGCGTTGCTGGTGTTGAACCGGGCGAACGTGTCGGTCTCTTCGGCTTCGGTGCCTCAGCCCATCTCGCCATCGCGGTTCTCAAAGCATGGAAATGCCATGTCTTTGTCTCGACTCGTGGCGAATCGCATCGTCGACTCGCGGAATCTCTCGGCGCCGACTGGGTGGGAAGCGAGAATGACAAGCCGCCGGCCGAGCTCGACCGAGCCATTACATTCGCTCCCAGCGGTGACGTCGTCGTTGCCGCTCTATCCAGCCTGCGCAAGGGCGGCGTAGTCGCCATCAACGCGATTCACCTGGACCGTATCCCGCAGTTCGACTACGACAAGCTGCTTTGGGGCGAACGTCAGATGCGGAGCGTGACCAACATGACGCGGGCGGACGCGAAGGACTTTCTCAAGCTGGCTGCCGAAATCAATTTGCGACCCCGGGTTACATCATTTCCGCTGGACCAGGTCAACGAAGCACTGCTGGCCGTAAAGAATGACGCCATCGACGGCGCTGCGGTGGTTGTTATGTGAGGGCGATTGCCGGACAAAATATAAGCGCCCTGGACCCGCGCGAGTCACAGAGCGCCTGAACAGCCCTCCCCCGAGAACTGCTCAATCAGGAGATTAGTTCGAACCTAAAAAAACGTAAATGGCCCGTGCTGGCTATCGCACCACCCATGTGTGCCTGCCACGAAAGTGGTACAAAAGTTGTGCATTTTCTTTTCTGCGACAAATTCATTATGCTTCTCTTTCACAACGGTTTAAGAGGGGACAGCATTGAGTCGAACCTATCGAGCTTTAATTCTCGCCTGCCTTTTCTCCATTGGTCTCGCTAATTGCGCATTCACGCAACAAATTCCAGAGAGCGCCTACCAAGAGCTTCACTGGCGAATGATTGGGCCATTCCGTGGCGGCCGTACTCGCGCGGTTGCGGGCGTGCCCGGCGATCCGACCATCTTCTACATGGGGCAAGTGAACGGTGGTGTGTGGAAATCCAACGACTATGGCCGCACCTGGGCCCCGATTTTTGATCAGCAGCCGACGCAGTCGATCGGCGCGATTGCTGTGGCTCCTTCCGACCCGAATACGATTTACGTCGGCAGCGGCGAAGGGCTGCACCGGCCCGACTTATCCGTAGGTAACGGCGTTTATAAGTCCACTGATGCCGGCAAGACTTGGACTCATCTCGGACTGGATGACGCGCAACAAATTCCAGCGATGGCCGTAGATCCGCATGACCCAAACCGTGTTTTTACCGCTGTGCTCGGCCATCCTTACGGTCCAAATGAAGAGCGCGGAGTGTATCGCTCTTCTGATGGCGGTACTAGCTGGAAGAAGGTTCTATACAAAGATGAAAATACCGGCGCATCGGATGTGGAGATGGACCCGTCGAATCCCAACATCGTGTATGCCTGCCTGTGGGAGGTCCGTGAAGGCCCGTGGGAAGATCGCAACATTATCAGCGGGAGTGGCGGCGGGCTTTTCAAATCGACAGATGGTGGAGAAACCTGGAAGCAACTCACCAACGGCCTACCGAAAGATATTGTTCAACTGAATCTCGCCATTTCACCCAGCCAGCCGAATCGCCTTTACCTTGTCTTCGGAACCCTGCAACCCGGCGGCTATGCTTCCGGAGCCGGCATGGGTTTCTACCGCTCCGATGATGCCGGTGAGACCTGGTACAAGGCTACAGACGATGCTCGTCCCATGATGCGCATCGGCGGCGGCGATCTGCCAATGACTCGCGTCGATCCCAAGAATCCAGACGTTGTCTATGCCACCGGCATTGTCACAGTTCGTTCCACGGATGGCGGCAAGACCTGGATGAGCATCCGCGGCGCGCCGGGCGGAGACGACTATCAGAACCTGTGGATCAACCCCCAAGACCCAAAGATGATCCTCTTGGTCAGCGACCAAGGAGGAATTGTCACCGTGAACGGCGGCGAAACCTGGAGTTCCTGGTACAACCAACCCACCGCGCAGATGTACCACGTTGCGGCTACAAACACCTTTCCCTATCGAGTATGCGGCGGCCAGCAGGAGAGCGGTTCGCTTTGTATCTCAAGCCGAGGGAATGACGGCGTAATCACATTTCGTGACTGGCATCCGGTGGGCGTGATTGAGTACGGCTACGCAGCGCCCGATCCGCTCGACTCCGACATTATTTATGGCGGGGGCCGAACCGAGGTTTCCAAATACCATTTGTCGACCGGACAAATTCAGAATGTCACTCCCGTGCCCGTGCGGAACGGAAAATATCGCGCGAATCGCACTGAACCTGTGATGTTCTCGCCGCTTGATTCCCACACGCTCTACTACGCCACCAACATTCTGTTTAAAACCCGCGATGGCGGAAATTCCTGGCAGGCCATCAGTCCCGACCTTACCCGTCCAGATCCTGGGGCACCTCCGAGTATCGGAACCATGCTTTCGAAGAAGCCCGAAGTCGCGAAGATTCGAGGCGTGATCTATGCGTTGGCTCCGTCAGTAAAGGACATCAACACGCTCTGGGCAGGGACCGACGATGGCCTCATCTGGAATACGCGTGATGGCGGTAAGAATTGGAACAACATTACGCCGCCTGAACTCACCGCGTGGAGCAAGGTCACGCAGCTTGATGCCTCGCATTTTGACGATCAGTCTGCCTATGCTTCAATCAGTCGCTTCCGCATCGACGACCTGCGTCCCTACATCTATCGCACACACGATGGCGGCAAAACTTGGCAACTGATCGTAAACGGCCTTCCCTCCGACGCACCCGTCGACTCGGTTCGCGAAGATCCAGTTAGAAAGGGATTGCTGTTCGCTGGCACAGAAAAGAGTGTTTGGGTTTCGTTCGATGACGGCGATCACTGGCAATCCTTGCAGTTGAATCTCCCCCACACATCCATGCGCGACTTGATCGTGAAAGACAACGATCTGATTCTCGGCACGCACGGCCGATCGATCTGGATCCTGGACGACATTACGTCCTTGCGCCAGATTGCCTCCACGAATGCCGACACGCTCTTCAAACCGGGCCCCGCATACCGCGTTCGCCGCAGTACCAACACCGACACGCCGATCCCGCCGGATGAGCCGCTTGGTGAAAATCCGCCCGACGGCGCAATCATCGATTACTTCCTGTCCCAGGCCGCATCCGGCCCTGTGACGCTCGAGCTTCATGACTCGAAAGGAAACCTGGTTCGCCGCTTTGCCAGCACCGATCGACCGGAACAAACAGAAGAAGAACTTAGCAAACAGCTCATACCTTTGTATTGGCTGAAGCCCTTTAAGGCTCCATCCTCTGCTCAAGGAATTCATCGCTGGGTCTGGGATCTCCACTACCCGTCGCCGATCTCAACCGAGCATCAGTATCCAATCTCTGCGGTTCCGATGGCCACGCCGAGGCATCCTCTTGGCCCGCGAGCTTTGCCTGGGCAGTACGAAGTCACGCTGACCGCGAATGGCAAAAACTACTCTGCGCCATTAACAGTGAAGATGGATCCGAGGGTAAAGATCACCGCGGCTGAACTGCAGCAGCAGTTTGATCTGCAGACCCGGCTTGCGTCTTTGTTGAGCCAAAGCTCGGAAATCTCGCTGCATGTTCAATCACTAAGAGAGCAACTGGACAGCAACTCCGAGAAGGCCAATGCCGCAACCAGGGATTCTATCGAGGCACTGAAGAAAAAGCTGAAGGAGCTAACCGATGGCGCCGGAGCCAGCAAGGATATGCCTCAACCAACACTGAGTGCTGTGCATGACGCAGCGAATTCGCTGTACGCGGAAGTCGACCGGGCTGACGCTGCTCCGACGATCGCTCAGGTAGCCGCCACCAAAACAGCTGAGAGCCAAGCTACGCAGGTCGTCAAGCAATGGGAACTGATCAAGGCCCAGGACGTTGCCGCGGTGAATAAGCAGTTCCAGGATACCGGACTGCCGCAAGTCAATCTTGAGGCCCGGCCAAAGACCCAGCCGGATGGAGGAGACGAGGACTAGGTCTTGACGGGACTCCTCAGCGCGTCATCAGATATTCAACTTCGGCCTCGATTTCAGCGATCGGAATCGGGGCCAGGTTTTTCTGCTTGAGTTGCTCATTCAGCTGCGCGATCGCGCCCGACTTCAGCTTGCGCCAATCATCAATTCGAGCTTTCAAGGCGCGATCGTATTCTTCATAGACATCCGTCGCCTGTGACGGGATCGCGCGGTCGCTGCTCGCGACCACACGCAATGCGGCTGTAACTCCGGAATTCGCATCCTGTAGGCCGAGAATTTTCCCTGACGGATTACCGCCGCTTAGCTGTCCAATTTCGCTTTGCAATTTCAGTACGCTCTCCCTGATTGCTCCGCCTTGCGCGTCCAGCTTCGGCAGCAGTTCGGCGAGCTGCTTTTTCACAGATGCGACCTCAGCCTCGGCCTTGCGTCCATGAAGTGCTTCCACAAATATCTCGCGTCCTAACTCGAACTGGCGATTCAGTTCTTCCGGAGTTCCCGCGCATCGCGGGTCCATTGCCACGACTAATGGCTGGCTGCTGATCTTACCATCAACCGTCAGGCGCACTTCGTAGTTCCCTGCGGTCACACGAGGTCCATGCAATACGTAGTGGTCATCATCGTCCAGGTCGGCGCTTTCATCCCCCGACGGCCACCAGGAAAGGTTCCATACAAAACGATGCATTCCCGGCGTGTTCTCGACCAGTTGTGGCTTCGGGAACCAGCGGTCGGCGATCGGAACCAAACCCCGCTTGGGCTGTTTCAACTCGCCGGACGAAAAGTGCGAGATGAGGTTGTGATCCGCGTCGAAAATCTCGATCTTCACTTGGCTGGCAGAAGATTTCAGATAGTAATCGATCATCGCGCCGTTGGGAGGATTCTCGGCCGCAGGTTCCTCGGGCGGCAGCGGCGTACCGGGAAATTGATCATTATCGACACGCATGGCTGCGCCCGGCCGATACAGCCAAGCTGACGCCTGCGCGGCATCCGCTATTTGTCGCAGGGGAGTAACGTCATCCAGAATCCAGAACGAACGCCCGTGGGTGGCCACCACCAGATCGTCGCCGTGAATTGTCAGGTCGTAAACCGATGTTACCGGCAAATTCAGCTGCAACGACTGCCAGTGATCACCCTCGTCGAAAGACACATACACGCCAGATTCGGTGCCGGCGTAGAGCAAGCCTTTTTTCTGCGGATCTTCTCGCACCACCCGCAGAAACGCAGGAGCCGAGATTCCGTTGTTGATCCGTTGCCAGGTTAGACCGTAATCGCGCGTGCGGTAAAGATAGGGCTTTTGATCATCTAGGCGATGACAGTCCACCGCGGCGTAAGCCTCAGCCGGTGTGAATTGCGAGGCTTCAATGAACGACACTCTGCCCCACAACGGCAAACCGGGCGGCGTGACATTCTTCCAGGTCTTGCCCCCATCTGTGGTCAGATGGATCATGCCCGTATCGCTTCCCGCCCAGATCACATCTCCATTCAGTTTCGACGGGGCAATGGTGAATATCACTCCATAGCCTTTTTGCCTCGCTACCGGAAGTGATGGCGTACCCTCTGGCTTTGGATCGCCTTCCTTCCGGGTTGACCCCGTCAGGTCCCGACTGATTGCCTGCCAGTGCAAGCCGCCGTCGGTCGACTTCATAACAAATTGAGTACCCAGGTAAAGTGTCTTGTGATCGAAGGGCGAGAAGAGCAAAACCGGCGCCCACGGCGCGCGATATTTTCGTTCGTATATTTCCGAACCCCATGACGGAATCGGCCATGGCGTGATGTCCTGGCTAAACGACGTGCGCAAGTCGTAGCGCACCACGCCGCCGTACGTGCTACTGACATACAAAATGTTCGAATCATGCGGGTCGGGCGCGATGTAGCCGGCCTCGCTGCCGCTTGCGGAGAACGCATCCCCCACCGTGATCTGATTGTGGTCACTGCGGCTCAGAACGCCGATGGCACCACTGTCCTGCTGATTGCCGTACACGGTGTAAGGAAATTTGTCATCGGTGATAACGTGATAGAGCTGCGCGGTCGGCTGGTTGTTCCACGAACTCCACGTCTTCCCGTAGTTCAGGCTGATGGTCGCGCCCTGATCGCTGACCAATAGCATCCGCTCAGAATCTTTTGGGTCGACCCAGATTTGGTGGTAATCGTCGCCGCCCGGCGCCCCACGCAGGACAGTAATCATCTTCCCACCGTCTTCCGATCGATAGAGTGCAACGTTGGGAACATAGATGACGTCAGGATTTTGCGGATCGATGGTGATTGTCGAGAAATACCAGGATCGCCCCGTGAGCCGGCGATCAGAACTAATCAACGACCAGGTGTTGCCACCATCATCAGAGCGGTAGAGTCCGGCCTGTTTGGCGTCGACAATCGCGTACACGCGCCGGCCGTCGGGAGACACCGCGACACCTGAGCGCGACCAGTCCCCATCCGGCAAGCCGGCCCCCGTCAGATGCGACCAGGTCTGTCCACCATCCTGCGAGCGCCACAGCCCGCTGCCCGGTCCACCGATCGGCGCATACGTACTCCACGGCGGACGATGCGTGCACCACATGGTCGCGAACAGGATCTCGGGCTTGTCGGCCGCAATGGCGATATCCGCAGCGCCAACTTCCGGACCCTGATCCAAAACACGCGCCCAGTGGGCGCCGCCGTCGGTCGATTTGAAAATACCGCGCTCGGGATTTGCAGCATACGCATGTCCCAGCGCAGCCACGAACACAACATTGGAATCGCGCGGATCGATCACAATGCGGCTGATCTGCCGCGTGTCTTCCAGCCCGATGTGAGACCAGGTCTCGCCGCCATCGCTGGACTTGTAAACACCGTTCCCCGAGGACAGGTTGGACCGTATATCCGACTCACCCGTACCCGCGTAAATAACTTTGGAATCGGACGGAGCGATCGCCAGCGCGCCGATTGACGCGGCGCCTTGGTTCTCGAAGATTGGCTTCCACACAATGCCGGCATCGGTGCTCTTCCAGATACCGCCATTGACTGAGCCGAAATAGAAAACATTAGGGCTGCCCGAAATTCCCGCCGCAGCCACGGCCCTGCCGCCACGAAATGGCCCAATCAACCGCCATTTCAAACCGTTATAGAGCTCCGGAGGAACCGCTTGAGCTGTGGCTAGAGTAACTATCGATAACGCAAACAGGAAAACAAAGGAGGCGTGAACCAGTCCGTTTTTAATTTTGAGCAAAGGAGCGATCCCCAGTGATGAGAACTTAGTGTAGCGGATGCAGAAGCTTTACTAAAAGTTGGGCGCGGTCGTGCGCGCCTTAGTTCGAACCCGGCGCCCGATGATCCGGCGCCTCCGTCCCCTCCATGCCGGGATAGTATCCGCTGCGGGTGCGCGCGACCAGCTTCTTGTGCGCCTTGTCACGAACGTCGACACGAATGGTGCGATACCCCCCAGCGGTCTTTGGAGTGGTGGGCTTGTACCCGATCGTGTATTGATTGCGGATGTCGTGAGCTACATCGCGGCTGATTTCGTCGACTTCGTCCAGGCCCTTGGGAAGAAATGCGATACCTCCCGTGCTCTTGGCCAGCGTCTCCAGCGCACGCCGGGCGCGGCGGGCCTTTTCTTCGCCAAGCAAACCGATGGTGTAAACCGTGGGGCCGTTCTCCACTTGCAGGCGTCGCACTGTTTCTTCGAGTGACTCCCGGCTGGCGTTGTCCTCTCCATCGGTCACGACAAACAGTACTCTCTTCTGCAGGCGCGCCTGCTCCTTCATGTAGTCGACGGAGGCGACCAGCGCATCGTAGAGAGCCGTGCCTCCACGGGCCTCCACCTTCTCCAGGGCTTCCTGCAGCTTTGAGATTTTGTTGGTGAAAGGCTGATCGAGGTAATACTCGTCATTAAAATTCACTACAAAAACCTGGTCGCGAGGGTTGCTCGAGCGCACCAGGTTCAATGCAGCTTTATTTACCTTTTCACGTTTCTCCCTCATCGAGCCGGAATTGTCGATGATGATTCCCATCGCCACTGGAATGTCTTCGTGACGAAACGAAGTCATGGTTTGCTGCTGGCCATTCTCAAAGATGGTGAAATCTTCTTTGGGAAGGTTCATGATCAGGTGGCCCGATTCGTCCACCACCGTGGCATGCACCACAACCTCTTCGACCTGCTTCTTGAATACAAAGACGCTGTTATCGTCCGCCGGCGCCTGTTCCTGATCTGAAGGCTTTTGATCTTGAACTGCTCCCGGTTGCCCCGTGGCCTTATCCGGACTTGATGGTGCACCACCGGATTGAGCAGGTGGCGGAGTAGCAGGCGTCGTGTTTTGCTGGCTGAATCCGACGGAAGCGGCGAAACAGACTGATGAGAGGACTAAAACCAGTGCAACTAACCGATCATTCCGAAGGGGCATAGTAACCCGTCTTAGCGTACACCCGCAGTGGTGGCAGTCCTTTCGGCGGAACCAGCTTAACTTTTATTTTACGCCATTTGCCATTGTGTCCGGGGTTCGTAGGACGGTATCCCAAAACGTATTGATTTCGCAGTTCGATTCCAATTTTTGTAGCTACATCCGCCAGGTCGTTCGGATTGTCGATCGTGAACGCGCGTCCGCCCGTAAGTTCTGCTATATCGCTCAGCAACTCTGGCCCGAGCATCTCCTCGGTTGTGGCCATGTAATGATCGTAAATGCCGATGGCGTAGATCATTACGTCGGCTTCTTTCACCACGGACTTGATTTCGCTCTCGGTATACCGGCTGTGATTGTCGCCTCCGTCTGAGATGATCAGAAGGGCCTTCTTCGGATACTTCGCCTGCCGCATCTTGCTGACGCCCAGGTAAATCGCATCCAGCAATGCAGTTCTGCCCTTGGGAACCGTGTAAACCAGCTTGCCCTGAATGTCTTCGACCGAAGAAGTGAAGTCTGAAACCTCCTCCGGTTTGTCAGCAAAGGCAATCATGAAGAATTCATCTTGCGGGTTGGCGGTTTTAAAGAATTCGACCACTGCCTCCCGTGCCCGCTCGATCTTGCTAGTCATGCTTCCGCTAAGGTCGAAGATCACGCCCAGGGACACCGGCGCATCCTCGCTCGAAAAACTCTTTAGCTCTTGCTGGGACTGGTCCTCGTAGATCTGAAAATTGTCGCGATCAAGCCCGGTCACCAGCCGATTCAGGGGGTCGGTAATCGTTACCGGAACCAGGACAAGACTGACATCGACCTTTACTGGCTTGGTGTGCGTTTTTAAGGACGGATCTAAGCTGCCGATTGCTGTAGAAGTATTGTCGGTCCTGGTGGGTTGGACCCGAGGTGTAACGTGAACGTCATCGACGGAAACTTGGGCTGTCGAAAGTAGAGGTGCCGCCACACTCAGGGCGATGAGGGCGACGAAGACGACGGCAGTGCGAAAGCTAGACCGCATAACCATTCCCGCGTCCCGGGCTGACTGGGGGCCGTCTTGACTCAGAGGGCGAGATGACCCGCACCCGCGCCGGGCCATAAAAACCTCACTGGCGATGATCGTACCACAGCTTTTCTGCCCCAAGGCAAGCCTTTTTTCTGCTTGTAAGACGGTACTCACATGAAAAAGTTTGCCCACTCTGTTTCTTTTCCCGTGCAGACAAATTCTATTCACTACCGCGGGACTGCCTTGTCAATAAGCTGTCAATTTTGCCAGCCAAATCTGGCAGGGCATTCGTATACCTCTAGGGTGAGAGAGTAGTAGAATTCCCGGTTCCAACCATGGCACGTATTTTTCCATTCCGCGCGTTCCGTTACTCTCCATCCCGGGTCGATGTAGCATCGGCTGTCACCCAACCCTATGACAAGATCACGCCCGAAATGCAGGAGCGGTACTACACTGCCAGCCCTTATAACCTTGTCCGTATCATTCTCGGGAAGCGCGAAGCCTCTGATGGCCCGCAAGATAACCCTTACACCCGCGCTGCTGCATGCTTTGGAAACTGGCGACGCGAAGGAGTCTTGACCCAGGATTCCAGACCTTCCATTTACCCCTATTCCCAGACCTTTACCGTTCCCGGGGCCGAAGGCCGGCTGACCAGGCGTGGATTCATCGCACTCGGCCAGCTTGAGGATTACTGTAACAAAGTCGTTTTTCGCCACGAGCAAACCCTGGCCAAGCCCAAAGCCGACCGGCTCGACCTATTACGCGCTACCAAAGCCCACTTCGGACAGATCTTTATGCTTTACCACGATCCGGACGAAGAAGTGGATCGCCTCCTGCCAAATCAGTCACTTCCGGACGTCACAGTCATGGACGAGTACGGGGTGGAACATCGCCTATGGACCTTGGGCGAGGAAGACGCCGTCGCCGCTATCTGCAACCGGATGCTAGACAAAAAGCTGATCATCGCGGACGGTCACCACCGCTACGAGACAGCCCTCAATTACCGGAACGAATGCCGCGCTCAAACCGGGGCTGCGTCAGTGCACGACGCTCCCTATGAGCGCGTCATGATGACCTTCATCAATATGGAGAGCCCGGGACTGCTGATCCTGCCGACTCATCGGGTCGTTCATGGCTTATCGGAATTTTCGGCGGAGGAGATGAAAAATAGAGCCCGTGGCTATTTCAGCGTGGAAGAGGTGGATCCGGCAATCGATGCTGCTCGCGCCACCGGAATTCTCAAGAATGCCGGACGCTCGGGCACAGCAATGCTTGGGGTTACAGCTAATAGGGCATTTCTATTCGACAGGCCTAATTCGTCAGGGGCGCAACTCCTCGCTGGCCTTTCTCTTCGCCAGCAGGCGCTGGACGTTATTTTGCTTCACAAGTACCTGCTGGAAAGCGTCCTGGGCTTGTCAGAAGAGTCAATACGCAACCAGACCAACATCCACTACCTGCGCGAGACGGCTGAAGCCTTATCTCGAGTCCGCAGCGGAGAAGCCAACGTTGCTTTTCTAATGAACCCAGTCCAGATGCGGCAAATGCGTGATATTGCCTTCGCCGGCGAGGTTATGCCGCAGAAGTCGACTGATTTCTACCCCAAGCTGCTCAGCGGGCTTACCATTTATGGGTTGGAATAGTCAGTGCCTTCTGTCGTGAAAAAACTGGCACACATTCACACAATGAAGCAACAGATTTTGCTTGCGCTCGTCAGCGCCGCGATACTGGCGCTAGCCTCCGCCCTCCTTGTCTCCGGTGCAGCCGAGGAGCGCCGGATGTCGGTGTACTCGAAAGTCGCCAATTACGCTCTGCCGGTCGTCGAACGCAATGGAGAAGATTACGTTGGACTCTTGGAAGTGCTCGAACCTCTGGGAACCGTTACCGCAAAATTCGAGAAGAAGCATTGGAAGTTTCGCTACAACGACACGGAATGTGACTTCAATCCCGGCAAGCCTCGAGTCAAATTTCAAAACGCCAATTTCGATTTGACGAATAATTTCCTGTTTGAGAACGGCCGGGGCCTCGTGCCGCTCTCCAGTCTCGCGAGTTTGCTTCCACGTATTTTGGGCGGGCCAGTAACATTCAACCAGGCAGGAAGGCGCCTGTTCGTGGGCAACGTTGCTGTCCACTTCACAGCCGAAGTAAGCAGTTTGACGCCGCCCAGCTTGGTTATGAACTTTACTTCCCCGGTAAATCCGACGATCGCTACCGAACCCGGCAAGCTGCGCATGACCTTCAATCGCGAGCCGGTTGTGTCTCCCGGGTCACCGCTGCTCACCTTTAACAGCAAAACGATCCAATCCGCGACGTTCGAAGAAAGTAATGGATCGGCCGAACTGGTAGTGAACAGCAGCATCCCCGTAATTGCCAGCTTCAGCAACGATGGCCGCACCATCACGATCGCGCCACCCGGACCACCGCCCTCGTCGAGGGTAACGCCGCCTGCAGCAGGCGCGATTCCACCCCCAACTGAAATAACGGTGCAGCCCTCAACCGAAGTCCAACCTCACAGCCAGCGCTATTTCGCAGTCATTGACGCGGCACACGGCGGCAGTGAACGTGGTGCCGCACTAACCGAGCAGCTTGCCGAGAAGGACATCACCATGGTGCTGGCTCGACGCCTCCGTCAGGAACTCATCGCTCATGGACTCACAACCATGCTGGTGCGCGACGGTGACGATACGCTGACTGCGGATCAACGGGCTGCGCGCACGAATTCAGCAAGCCCAGCCATCTACATATGCCTGCACGCGACCTCAGTCGAGAACGGTATCCGCTTATATACCGCTCTAGTCCCTGCGTCAGTTTCGAATCAGGGTCCATTCGTGGATTGGAATAGTGCTCAGTCAGCCTTTGCCACGGCGAGCCAAATGGCAGACGCCGGCGTGGCGTCCGCCTTACGAGGTAAGCAGTTCTCAGTTCGAACGTTATCTGCCCCTTTGCGCCCCTTGAACAATGTCACCACCGCAGCGATTGCCATTGAGATCGGACCATCAGCCGGCGATGTCACTCAGCTTACTTCACCCGAGTTTCAACAAACTGTGATTGGCGCGATCGCAACCGGCGTCACTGGCACTCGCGACAAACTGGTGAGCACACAAAGATGATTCCGCGCCATCTCATCATCGCCGTGTCGGTCATGCTGGCAATCGTACTGGCAATGGGCTTGTACGCTTGGCACATGCGCGGGCGGGCGAGCACTCCGGAAGCGGCGGCAGTAAACAGCCAACCGGTAGCGCCACCGGTTGCTGGACCCACTGAGCCAGTAACGCTTTACGTTGCGAAAGATGATGCCGGAAGCCTTCGTCCGCAATCCGCCCGCATTCCATTGCCGGCCGGAAGGCAAGAACGCGCCAAGGAGCTTTGCCGCGCGCTGGTCGACGTCTATTTGGACAAGTCTTCGCAACACATCCTGGCGCCCGGCTCCGAAGTCCGTGAAGTCTACCTTGTCGATCCCGGCCTAGCAGTAGTCGACTTGAACGCCGTTTTCGCCGACGGACACCGCTCCGGCATCCTCGTCGAAGAGTTGACGGTTACTTCCCTGGTCGAGACTTTGACCGCGAATATTCCCGGTATCACGCGAGTGGAATTTCTTGTGGATGGCAAGGAGCGAGATACGCTGGCGGGGCATGTCGATCTCACGAACTTCTTCGACGTGAACGGCGTTCATCAGTTAACCGCACAACTTCAAAGCGCGCCGTAATTTCATCATTTACAATCGCGAAACCATGATTTATCGCTCAGACAATCGCGCGGCCGACCAGATGCGGCCGGTTAACATAATTCCCGACTACATACATACGGCAGAAGGCTCGGTTCTGATCGAGGTCGGCAACACCCGCGTCATTTGTACCGCGTCCATCGAAGAAACTGTTCCGCAATTCATGCGCAACCTGAGCAAAGGCTGGATTACAGCTGAATACAGCATGTTGCCGCGCTCGACTCTGACCCGTACACCCCGCGAGGTGAACAAAGGCCGTCCCAGCGGCAGAACTCACGAGATTCAACGGCTGATTGGACGATCACTAAGAGCAGTTACGGACCTCGAGCGATTGGGCGAGCGCACCGTGTGGATCGACTGTGATGCCATCCAGGCCGACGGCGGGACCCGCACAGCGTCCATCACCGGAGCATTCGTGGCATTGGGGTTGGCTCTCGAAAAACTTGTCGATGCGGGAACGCTGACATCAGTTCCTCTTCGCGATTTCATTTCAGCGGTCAGTGTCGGTATCGTCGATGGCGAGATCATGCTGGATCTCGCTTACGAAGAAGACTCACGCGCGGACGTCGACATGAACTTCGTGATGACAGCAGGATACAAACTGGTGGAAGTGCAAGCGACCGCCGAACACCAAGTGTTCGACGAACCGCAACTGCAGAAAATGTTGGCGCTGGCGAAGCAGGGTGTTCAGTCGCTGATCGCGAAGCAACAGGCAATCTTGGGAACACTGACGCTGAGGCAGTAGCTACTCCCCAAGCAGACCTGATAGCAAGTCGTGTCGCTTCGTCTCGTAAGGGTTCACTATGGTGACTCCATTCCAGGTGAAACCGCTTTGCAAGTCCTCAGACAGAAGCATGCGGCATCCCGCTTCAGCAGCACCTGCCAGGATGATCGAATCCCAGATGCGCAACTCGTGATCTTTGGCAAGACCGAGAGCCGCCAGTAAGACAGAAGGTGATGTCTCGATCAAAGGAAATGCATCTTGCCAGCCGAGGATAGCGGCGTATGCTTTCTCACGCGTGCGGCCAGCCTTGGCAACCAAAACCTGGAAAAGTTCTCCCAGTACTTGAACGGGCACGAACGTGCGCTCATCGGGCAGTTTGGCAATCAGTTCCAGAGTGACCTTCTTGCGGCCCGTTCCGTTCACGCCTTCAGCGTAAGCGAGCACATTGGTGTCGAGCGCCAGCCTCATAGGTTACTCGTACAGCTCTTCGCGGTTCCACCGGCCAACTTTCACTACGCGCTCTGACCTCAGGCGATTCAGCAAGGAATTCCGGGCATTGCTAATTGTGGAACCTTCCGCCTTTACCGGGCCAATGCGCGCTACGGGCCGGCCATGGCTGGTCACTACGTAGGTCTGCCCTTCTCGCACTTGGCGGAGAACTTGGGAGAACTTTCGATTTGCATCGGCTGCGGAGATGGTCTTTTCCATATTTTCCCGTTTCCGTAAGTAGTAATTTTAACTACTATCGAAATTACCGTCAATCTTATCATTTTCTGTTTACAATGAATGGTTTGCAGACTGTCATCTGGGAGAGAGGACTTAATTTATGAAGCTTACCCCGGGAAAACTGGCGGGCCTTAAGAAAGTTTCCAACGATCGTGGAGTCATTGCGGCGGCGGCCATGGACCAGCGCGGATCGCTGCAGAAATCGCTGGCCAAAGAAAAGGGCGGTGAAGTTGGCGATGCGATGATGGAAGAATTTAAATCGCTGGTCACTGAAGTGCTTACCCCGCATGCCAGCGCCATCCTACTCGATCCTGAGTGGGGTCTACCCGCCTCCAAACGCCGCGCCAAGAATGCCGGTCTGCTCTTGGCGTACGAAAAGACCGGCTACGACAAGACCGGCGCCGGTCGTCTGCCCGATCTGCTCGATCATTGGTCCGCCAAGCGCCTCAAAGAAGCCGGCGCCGACTGCGTGAAGATATTGCTCTACTACACGCCGTTTGATCCCAAGGACGTGAACGACAGAAAGCATGCCTGGGTCGAGCGCATCGGCGACGAGTGCCGCGCCAACGATATTCCGTTCTTCCTAGAGTTTGTCGGCTACGAAGAAGGAGCCGACGAGAAGGGCCTCGAATACTCGAAGAAAAAACCACAAATCGTGATGGAGAGCATGAAAGAGTTCAGCAAAGATCGTTACGGCGTCGACGTACTCAAGGTTGAAGTGCCGGTGAACATGAAGTTCGTCGAAGGTTGCAAGGTCTATGCCGGCCAGAAAGCTTACAGCAAGAACGAAGCCATGGACCTGTTCCGCAAAGCTGCCCAGGTTTCAAGCAAGCCGTTCATTTACTTGTCCGCTGGCGTCAGCAATGCCGAATTCACTGAGTCGCTCGAGATGGCCGCTGAGGCCGGTGTGAAATTTAACGGCGTACTGTGTGGCCGCGCCACCTGGAAAGAAGGTATCCCTGTCTACGCTAAGCAAGGCGCCGACGCATTCCGCAAGTGGCTGCAAAGCGAAGGCGTGAAGAACATCAACAACGTGAACGACCGTCTCAAGGCCGCGAGCTCGTGGCACCCGATGTATGACGCCGAACCGGAGATGGCCGGCGCGCGGAAATAATCAGAATATACGCTTGAAAGGCGGGCTCCGGCCCGCCTTTTTTATTGGCGTTGAGGACAGCTACAAACGGAGGGGCGTAGCGCGTTACAACATCGAGATAGATATCAGTTAATGCAGCGGCGACGAAGAACAGCGGTATTGGTACAAAGAAGGCAAAGGCTGCGTTAGAGCTGCTCGTACGCACTTACAACCAAGATCCCAAACTTTCGACAACGAAAGATGAGCCCTGATAATGGCGAAATTGGCCAACGACCAACGACCACTCCTACTCCCACTCGATCGTCCCCGGCGGCTTCGAGGTGATGTCGTACACCACTCGGTTCACGCCCTTCACTTCGTTAACAATCCGGTTGGAAATAGTTTTCAGAACTTCGTGCGGCAGCGGCACCCAATCTGCCGTCATGCCATCTTCGGAGTGAACCGCGCGAATGGCGCAGGTATACGCATAAGTTCGCTGGTCGCCCATCACACCGACAGACATTACGGGTAATAGAACGGCGAATGACTGCCAAATTTTCGAATACAGCCCGGCTTTTTTTATCTCGCCAACAACAACTTCATCGCACTCCCGTAGAATCTGCAACCGCTCCGGCGTTACATCGCCTAGCACCCTCACCGCCAACCCGGGTCCCGGGAACGGCTGCCGCTGCAAGATTTCTTCCGGCATGCCGAGGTCACGGCCAATTCTGCGAACTTCATCTTTGAACAATTCCTTCAGCGGTTCGATCAGCTTCAGGTGCATCTTCTCCGGCAACCCGCCGACGTTGTGGTGCGACTTGATGACCTGCGATGGCCCGCGAACTGAGCGCGACTCGATGACATCCGGATAGAGCGTACCCTGTACAAGCCATTCCACCGCTCCCTCTTCTTTTTCGATTCGGCGCGCCTCTTCCTCAAACACGGCGATGAATTCGTTGCCAATGATTTTGCGTTTCGCCTCCGGATCGGTAATGCCGGAAAGCCTGCGCAAGAAACGAGTGCTGGCATCAACCGCATCTAGATGAAGCCCCAGCTTGTCGCGAAGGTTCTGCTGAACTTTTTCGAATTCATCTTTGCGCAGGACGCCATTGTTGACGAAGATGCTGGTTAGCCGTGACTTTCCATTGGAGTCGCGTAAGGCACGGTCAACCAGAACCGCCGCAACCGCCGAATCCACTCCGCCGGACAACGCACAGATTGCGCGGCCGCTTCCCACGGTCTGGCGCACACTCGCGATGGTTGCGTCGATGAAATGCTGCGGCGTCCAGTCCTGCTTCGCGCCACAGATTTCCAAAGCAAAATTGCGGAGAAGCTCCGTTCCGTGCTGCGTGTGGTGAACTTCCGGATGAAACTGCACCGCCCACATTCGTTTCTCGGTATTCTCAATAGCAGCTACCGCGTTCGGAGAACTGGCAATCAGCCGGAACCCGGCGGGCAATTCTTCCGCTTCGTCGCCATGCGACATCCAAACGTTCAGATGTCTCGGCAGCCCGTGAAACAGACGCGACTCTTCCTTCACATCGACGTCGGCGTGGCCATATTCGCGCTTGCTCGCGGCTCGCACTTTGCCGCCCAGGGCAAAAGCCATGAACTGCAAGCCGTAGCAGATGCCGAGAACCGGCAGTCCGAGATCGAAAATCCGCTTGTCTGCGTCCGGAGCATCGCGATCATAGACCGACGATGGGCCGCCGGACAGCACAATGCCGACCGGCGATTGTGCCCGAATCTCATCCAGGCTGGCGTTGCACGGAAGAACTACGGAGTAAACATTCTGTTCACGGATGCGGCGCGCGATCAGCTGCGAATATTGCGCCCCGAAGTCGAGGACTACGATTGAAGGGGTTCCCACGGACGAGTGTCTCAAATCGCGTCAAAACTGTAAAGAGGAACATCAACCCGCCGGGTTCTTATCCCGGGACTGGAAGATCGCTGAGAATCAACTCATCGGGGTCGATGCGGTTGCTGATCGGCAGTCGGGGTTGTGCAACGGGTGCAGGTGGCGCAGTCACTGGCATGGGAGCCATTTCAAGAATCGCCAAATACGCCGCCAGCCTTCCGGCGTACAGAAAATCTGCAAGCGCGAAGTAAAGCAGAGTGACTAACAGGATCGATAGAAGAACAACTGCTCCAGGCAGAAGCGTCACCCAACCAATCAAAACAAGCACCGTGATCGTCGCTCCGACGAAAGTCGCCGCGTGA
>Ga0335069_10002995_pt1 | contig 25724 bp, 27 predicted proteins | sample Lox_Sample_11_FD_206714 | JGI IMG/M metagenome (GOLD analysis project Ga0335069, IMG submission 206714) | Soil microbial communities from Loxahatchee National Wildlife Refuge, Florida, United States - Lox_Sample_1.1 | ecosystem: Environmental > Terrestrial > Soil > Wetlands | place: USA... | reverse complement strand
GCAGTGCGGGAATTGCGATTGAAAAAAGGCGATACCGCCGCCGCGCTGATCAAATCGACGGATGTAATGATTGAGCGGCTTGACGATCTGCGTTGAGCCGAACACTAGCGTTGATTATAATCCGATTCGTTTGACTATACGATTTTAATCATATAAATTTGCGAAACTCAACGTGACGCTATTTCGAGCAAAAATGGCGTCGCAGGGGTTTCCGGTATGACTCTTCGCCATCTGGCTTGCGCTGTGCTCCTTGTATCCTGCACCTCGCTAGCGGTATTCGCACAGGTTCGAGCTGATCTTCAGGGACGCGTGCTCGATTCATCTGGCTCCGCCGTTCCTAATGCCCGCCTCGAACTGACCGAAATTGCAACAAACATCCAGCGACAGACCAGTACCTCCAGTTCGGGCGATTACGTCTTCAACGATCTCAACCCCGGCGAATACCGGCTCGATGTGTCGGCTGCCGGTTTTCAGAAACTGAGCCGCACTCACCTGACGGTGATTGTTGGTGAAGCCGCGAACGTGGATCTTTCGTTGGCGGTGGGAAGTGACGAGCGGACCATCACTGTCGATGCGGCTCAGCCTTTATTGCAGTCCCAGACCAGCAACATCCAGACGAATATTCCAGGCCATACCATAGTCGCGATGCCGCTGAACTCCCGCAATTTCGTGCAACTGGCGACGCTGGCGCCAGGCGTGGAGCTGCCGCCGGGTACGGTGCTTCCGCGCATAAACGGTGGCCGCCCGCGGACGAACGAATACCTGTACGACGGCATCTCTGCGTTGCAGCCAGAACCCGGTCAGGTGGTTTTCTTTCCGATCATTGACGACATTCAGGAATTCACGATCGAATCCAACAACGTAGCGGCAGAGTTTGGGAGGTTCAACGGCGGCGTAGTCAACGTGGCAACGCGCTCGGGATCCAATTATCTTCACGGGAGCCTCTACGATTTCTTCCGCAACGAAGCGCTCAACGCCAGGAACTATTTCTCGACCTCAACCCGTAAGCCCGAGTATCGGCGCAACCTCTATGGAGCCACTCTGGGGGCCCCCATCATTAAGAATCGTCTCTTCTTCTTCGCCGGTTACCAAGGCGTCAAGCAGTTGATCGGAGTTACGCGGATCTCCACGGTTCCGACAATGGCGGAGCGGCAGGGCATCTTCACGGGCGTCGCGCACATCTACGATCCGGCAACAACGAAGTTAGTCGGAGGCAAATATGTGCGGCAGGAGTTCCCAAACGACGTCATCAACACGCCGATGGATCCGGCAGCATTTAGTCTGTTGTCGCGGTTTCCCACTCCCACCAACCTGAAGGCCGCGGCCAACAATTACACGCGCACCGCAAACGACTCGGACCACCAAAACCAGTTCGACGTGCGCGTGGATGGCGCGATCACCAACCGGGATCGCGTGTTCGGTCGGTATTCGTACTACAACGAAGTGGAGCAGCCCGTGACTCCACTCCCCGATGGCAGCGGGGCGATCACCGGAGCTATCATCGGAACCGGCGGCGTGTCGGGCCTCTCCCGTGTCTTGGGACAACAGGCCGTTTTCGACGCAACCCACACGTTCTCCGATCACCTGCTTAACGACGTACGCCTCGGCTACACACGCCGCTCAAACAACATCGTGGGTCCCATCCTGGGCGATACCACTTCGAACGCATTGGACATCCCCGGCATTCCGACGAACGCGGCGTTCAACAATGCTCTCCCCCTGTTGACCTTCACCGGATTTCAGCAACTGGGGCCGTCTCCCAGTACTTTCTCGCAGTACCAGACTTCGGTGTGGGAACTAGTCAACAACCTGTCGTACATGCATGATCGTCATTCCATCAAGGGGGGAATGGACTTCCGCTGGTATCAGCTGAACGCGGTGGCTCCGCCCAATCCCGCTGGGGCTTTTGCTTTTACGGTCACCGGAACCAACCAGCAGGGAGTCGCGAGCACCGGCAACTCCATCGCTAGCTTTCTCCTGGGACAGGTTGATACGTTTCAGATCGACCTACAGGACAGCATCATCCGCCCGCGCGACCACATTCTCGAGTATTTCGCACAGGATGATTGGCGCGCCACCGATCGAGTGACGCTTAACCTTGGCGCACGCTGGACACTGCACTTCCCGTCAACGGAGAAGAACAATCAGGGCGCCGTATTCAATTTGCAGAGTCAACAACTCGACTATCTCGGGCAGAACGGTGTTCCAACCAGCGCGCGTGAGCTGCACTACAGCAATGTAGCGCCGCGCGTGGGACTAGCGTACATGGTGACGCCGAAAACGGTGTTGCGCTCCGGCTTCGGAATCGTCTTCATCGATCAGTCGGGAATCACAACCCCGTTCACCGTCCCCCAATTTCCTTTCATTCAGAACGTGCAGCAGAAGACCCTGGACAACGTGAACGCCGCGTTTGCCCTGTCGAAAGGGCCGAGCGTCGCACCGATACCGCTCTCCCCGGATGCAGGGCTGGGGCAAAGCGTGTACACCGTCAGTCGTTCCGCCGGGTCAGGTTATGTCGAGCAGTGGAACCTTGCCGTGCAGCGGCAAATTACGAACAACTTGTCCGTCGAGGCCGCTTACGTCGGTTCGCACATAGTCCATGTGGGAATTCCCGACTTCAACTTGAATCAACTCACGGCCGATCAACTGGCGCAGGGCGCGTCGTTGCTGACGCCAGTTCCGAATCCGTACTACGGACAGCTGCCGATATCGAGTCCCATCGGAGGCAAGACAGTCCCAGCGGCGCAACTGCTGAAACCGTATCCTCGCTTCCAAAATGTTGCCATCTATCGCAACAACACCGGAAGCACCAACTACAACGCGATCCAGGCCAAGGTGGAGCACCGCTTCAGCCATGGCTTATATCTCCTGTTCTCCTATACACATTCCAAATTGATCGATGCAGCGTCATCAGTGTTTTCGACCACCGTTCTGTCCTCGCCCAACTCCAGTAGCTTGATTGCGGCTGATACTTACCGGCCGGAGTTGGAGCGCGACTCGTCGAGCGGCGATATGCCGAATGTCACTTCGATCAGCGGAATTTACGAGTTGCCGGCCGGGTTTGGCCACAGCTTCGCCTCGAATGGCGTGATGGAAAAGCTGCTGGGAGGATGGACGTTCAATGCGATTGCCTCGCTGCAATCGGGAATGCCGGTCACGGTTACCCAAGCCACCAACTTCAACGCCTTTGCTGGATTCGTGTTGCAGCGACCCACCATCGTCGGCGATCCAACGCTGTCGCCAGATCAAAGAACACCGGCAAGATTCTTCAATACCACCGCATTCACCACGACTCCGCAGTTTGCGATTGGCACGGCATCGCGCAATCCGGTGCGAGGTCCGGCGTTCCGCGATCTTGATCTCGCGCTGGTGAAGCATACGAAGATTAAGGAAAGAACGGATGTAGAGTTTCGTGCAGAGATATTCAACTTCACTAACACTCCTGCCTTCGCCCAGCCGAATGGCAGTTTCGGTTCACCGGCCTTCGGGAGCATAATTGCCACAACTACTGACCCCAGGGTCGTTCAGTTTGCGCTTCGGCTGAGCAGGTGATGTGATCGGGCAAAAAGACGCGCTGAACAGAGGTAACGAACCTAGACAGCAGACCACATTAGGTGGCCGGACAAAAACCCAAACCTCGTGCCAGAAACGCGCCATATCATATTTGGGAAATCGACCGAGCGAAAAAAACGCTTTAGGGGTCAGTTTTTTATTCGAAGTCGCTGGGCAAAAATACCAACGCCGTGCCAGTGACTAGCCAATAATAAACAGCGCTCGAAAAGCCATGCACCAGTGCCATTCAGCGCCGTGCATCTGACCACTCACGCGGACCGATGGTGACTTTCCTTTAATAGCAGCGCGCAAATTTCAGATCCGTAGCGCCTCGCAAAGTCAGATTTCTGATTCGCTAACTTGCGCGAGTTTTTGTTCGGTCCTAGGTTGTCTTCGCCTGCGCGAACGAGAACATCAATTGTTCGACGGGGAGAGAACTCATGCCGCGACTTTTGAAAGCCACGCCTTCGAAACGGATGACCGCGTTGTTCCTATGGTTCGTCCTGCTTGGTCAGGTTCCTCCGATGTTGGTGCATGCGCAAAACCTTGGTGCAACGCCCCAGGTAAATAAGGCGGTCCAGGGTCAGACAGCAGCCCAGCCTGAAGGCGCGTTTTTGAACCTGGTGAACTGGGTGGGCAACGTCATTGCTCCGGTGGGAGCCGCTCTCTGCGTGGTGATGGCGATCATCAGCTATACCCACGGCCGAGGCGTAGCCCGCTGGGCGATTGCGGCCGCCGGACTATTGATGGTCTCAGGTCTCACGCGCCTGATTGAATTCTGGATTCAGCAAGGCCAGGCGGGAGTCCAGTAGCGCCGAGAGATGGCGCGTTCGAGGATGAGATGACGATACCGCAGCTATTAGTCGATCTGATGCAACTGCTTTTTGATATGGCCGTGCCGGGCGCGATGTGCACGATGGTGTTGGCCGGACTCGCCTTGCGGCAGGAAAGCGGCGTCAATTTCGAAGTCGGCGGACGGTTTCAGAGATGGATATTGTGGTCGGTCATCCTTCTTACCCTGCCGCAGTTGCTGTCGTGGTTCGCGGCCCAAGGCATAACGCTACCTCCTCAAAGTGCTGGAATCAGCGGAGCGTGGCTGCGTAGCCTCGAGACGAGTCTCACCAGCTTTATCTCGGATGTGATTGTTGCCAGGCTCGTGCCCGTGCTCGCAGCTTTCTTTGTCCTCAAAGCTGCTCTTGACGCGGCACAGGGGTCGAGTCCACTGGGCTCGATCGTGACGGCGATCTTCCTGCTGGGAATTTCAGGCACGGTGCAGCTTATGCAGGGTTTCAACAGCGGCGGAGAGTTCGCGACGACAGACATGCTGGCTTCGCTTTGGAACTATCTGGCGGGAACCATTCTGCCAGAAGCTGCAGGCCTGGCCGTGGTCGGGGTGGTCATCAACTATTCGCGGAAGAAACCATTTATGCCATTGGTGTTCTCTTCGCTGGCGTTCTTGAGCGTCACAGCGTTGTGGAAGCTTGTCCAGGCCATGGTCAGGTGAAACAGAGATCGGAGGTGATGCATGTTCGAAACCGGGCTGTTGAACCTGACCAACTGGGCAGGCAACGTAATCATGCCGACACTCGCGGGACTGTTCTTTGCGGCGGCAATCTACCGCTTTAGCAAAGGCGATTCCTATTCGCATCTGTCCTATGCGGGCTTCGCTTCCCTGATGTGTTCGGGCTTGCTCAGGACTCTGGAATCGTTTGCTCAGCAGGCAGGTTCTAGCGATCCCGATCGGTACTGGATCTCGATCCTGATGCTGGTCAACTGGGTCGGGAACGTAATGCTTCCTCTCTACGGAGTCATTCAGGTCGTCATGATGGTTTTGCATTCGGCCGGGGTGCTGGAACGCATGACGATCGGCGACGCGTGGGTGAGGAATCTGGTGGCGGCGATGATGTGCTTCGGCCTGTCGGGGCTTTTGCGCCTGGCAGAGTTTTGGATTCAGAACGGGGCTGCGGGAGTGAGGTGACAGTTATGAGCTTGGACGTAACGCCAGTGAATCGCAACCTGCACACGAAGGTGACATTCATGTTGCTGGAGTTCGAGGACCTGTTCGTCGTACTGGGCCTGGCGGCCGTGATGAACGTCGTTAGCCGTTTCGTCAGTGGCCAGATGAGCGTGTACCTGCAGTACGGCGTGCCACTCTCGGTAGTCCCGTTCCTGATGGTCTTCAAATACGGGAAACCGCGGGGTTATTTGCGAGACCTGCTCCACTGGTACACGAAGCCACGCGCTTACTGTGCGGCTGCCTGCGACGCAAAGCTCAGAAGCAGCTACATCACCGAGGAGCAGCAGTAATGCCTCTGACCTGGGAACAACACGAAAAGGATCTCAGCGATCCTGCTCTCTGTGAACAGCTTCCCGTACGCGACTATCTGGATAACGTGATGGTGCGCACGAATGGCGCGTTGGTCGCCGGTTATGAACTGCGAGGCATTACCTCTTATTTCGCCGGTGATGATGAGCGGGACCGGAGCAAAGTGATGCTGGGCGCTCTACTGAAGTCGATCCCTGAGCAGAGCATGAGGGTGCAGGTGCGCTATGAGGTCGTGGAAGACCTTGGCGACCTGTTGGAGAGGTATGCGGCGCAGGACCGTTCGGACCATCGATGCAGAGAACTTTTGTGAATTCTGCCGGCAGCACACGAAAGATGTCGTTGGCAACCGATTGACCAAAGAACGGCTGGATTTCATCTGCCACTTCGTGTTTCCGCCAAGTCATGCCGAGTTGTTGCCGGTTCGCGAAAGCAAGAAAGAGCGAAACGGGTATGAGGTACAACTGAGGGACGCGCAGGAGAACCGCACCCAGATGACTTACGAGCGTATCGAGGAGACTGGCAGCCCTCTTAAGCGGATTGCGTGAGCGTGAGAATCGTCAGATCCCAAGAATCGTTTGATCAGCCACCGCACGGGGGGGCACCGTGATGGAGCGCGAACGGCTGTGCAGGGGTGGTACGCCGGGGCGCCAGGCAGAACGTTTCCGCGGAAGACTGCTAAGCTTCTACGCAAATGATTTTTCAATAGGTTAGACCGTGCTGCGTGCTGTTGGCGTGCCGTTACGATGCTGGGTGAATCGTAATGCCCGTGTTTGGGTGCCCAGCGCCTCTGTAGAACACGCTCCTCGACAACCTAGAGACGTGAGCTGTGCCGCTTTAATCTCTCGGTTTAGAGTCGCCAATCCAAGTCAGCGCACGCATCGCAGAGGGCCACCCGAGAGTCGTAATACCGAGCACCGCGACGTGAACTAACTCTTCTTGACTCACTCCGAGTTCTAGCGCATGGCGTACCGCTGAGTGTGTGGCTCCTTCAAGTCCGGCGCCCACCGCTAACGCTAGTTTGACCAACCGTCGAGACTTTTCATCGAGTGGTCCGGACTTGTGGCATTCAGCTGCGAGTTGAGCAAATGCCTTCGATACGTCGGGATACTTCTGTTTGAACTGTTCAATGGCTTCAGGGGGCTTTGGCATGATTCCTCCACGGGTCTAATGATATAAGAGATCGTTTCTAGGCCTTAACCATCAGGTAGTTTCATACATCTGCATCATCATGGTGTCACAGCCCACGCCAAGCCATCCGGCTCTCCGCCAACGTCCACGCGTCCCGCGACCTCAAGGGTTTTGAGGTCGATAACGGCGACGTAGTCGTCCGCCGTGCAGGCGACGAACACGCGCTTTCTGGCAGGGTCCATCAGGATTCCCGCCGCGCCATGGCCGATAGGGATGCGCTTGTACGCCTTGCGCGATGCCGTGTCATAGATCACCAGGTCAGTTCCGCGCAAACTCGAAATGAAGGCCAGTCGGCCGTCCGGTGTGAACTTCAGCCGGTTCGCGTCAAAGATCTTCGCCTCTAATGTCGACGTTACTTTCTTGGTGGCAAGGTCGACGATCGAAATTGTTCCGTCTAGCGCGTTGGCCGTCCAGAGTTCGCGTCCATCGGGCGTAACGTCGAAACCCTCGGCACCTTTTCCGACCGAAATCACCGTCTGGTTCCAGTCCATACGGCGTGCCGCACCCGGCGGTGGTCCGGGAGGAGCACCCGCAGGCTGCGCACCTGGGGGAGGTCCCATCGGGGGCAACTCGACATACTCGAGGATACTGACCGTCGCCGAACTGACATTGGTGGTGTAGACCTTCTTCTCGTCCGGAGTGACGTACAGCATGTGCGTGCGGTTCTGGCCGGTGCCCATGATCCAGTCGAACCTAGCCGACGCCGGGTCGTAGCGCGCGACAGCCTTTGCGCCTTCCGCGGTGAACCAGACCTTGCCACCGGTAAACACGAGTCCGTGCGGCCCATTCAACGCGCCGGTGTCAATGTCCGGCAACGACTTTTGCGCAACGAGGTCGATGACCGAGAGCGAATGGTAGCGCCCGCCGCCGTAGATCGAAACGTACGCGATCTTGCCGTCGGAGGAAGCAATCACCTCATGCGGGTCGGGACCGACCGGGGCCTTGGCAATCACCCTTAGCGATGTCGGATCGACAATGGCAAGCGTGTGGTCCCGTTTCGAGAGCGCCAAAAGAGCTTGCGGCGGAGCGCCTTGGGCGAACACGATTCCGCCGCATACCAACTCTAACAAGATCATTCCTCTTAACAGCCATTGACTTCCGATGCGCATGCATAGCTCCTTTGTGCTTCCTACATCGACCGCGGGCAAACTGTTACGGCCGCGCCGCTTTTGCGACGTTGATCAAACTCGGCGAGCACGCCCCGCAACTCGTCTCAAAACTTCAGAATTACTTCATCGCTTCGCTGACAACTTGACCGATTGCGTATGCCTCAAAGCCCATTCGTCGAACACTGCGCTTGTCTGTGTTATTTGCGAAAGCGAAGATCGCCGCTTAAGCACCCTAACCAATAGGCGACGGGGATTCGGGTCGGTTCAGTTCTTGATCCAAACCGATTTGGCATTCACGAATTCACGAATGCCGTATAGCCCGAGTTCACGACCGTAGCCAGACTGTTTAATTCCTCCGAACGGGAGTCGCGGGTCGGAGGCGACCATTCCGTTGATGAAGACCATCCCTGATTCAAGTTCACTGATGAATGTCCCCTGCTCGGTCTGATCATTTGTCCAGGCACTTGCACCGAGTCCAAATGGGGAGTCATTTGCCAGACGAATCGCCTCGTCGATGTCCTTTACCACAAAGAGCATTGCTGCCGGACCAAACAGTTCTTCGTAGGACGCCGTTGAACCAATTGCGATGTCGGTGATCACGGTGGGCTCGAAAAAGTTACCTGCGCCGGGAATGCGCTTTCCTCCTGTCAATACTCTCGCTCCACTCTTTACGAGATCATCTACCTGCTTCTCGAGATCAGAAACCATTGCAGACGTCGCCAGTGGACCGACTTCGGTTGTCGAAAGCATGGGATCGCCAACATGTAGTGCCTTCATTCCCGCTACGAAGAGTTTCGTGAACTCCGCAGCAATAGGTTCAGCAACGAGAAATCGTTTTGCGGCGATGCACGATTGGCCATTATTAATGACCCGGGCTCGAATTGCTGTGTGCACAGCTTCCTTCAAATTTGCAGAAGGCATCACGATGAAGGGATCAGAGCCACCGAGTTCAAGAACCGTTTTTTTGATCTGCTGCCCTGCACGACTTGCTACTTTACTCCCCGCTGGATTGGAGCCGGTAAGCGTCGCAGCCGCCACACGCGGGTCGTCGAGAACGCGTTGAACATTGTGGGCACCGATTAACAGTGTCTGGAACACGCCTTCGGCGAATCCCGCTTCCCGGAAGATGTCTTCGATCGCGAGCGCACACTGTGGAACATTCGAGGCGTGCTTTAGCAGTCCCACGTTGCCTGCCATCAGCGCCGGAGCCGCAAAACGGAACACCTGCCAGAATGGATAGTTCCAAGGCATTACTGCAAGCACTGCACCGATTGGCTCGTAGCGAATGAAACTGTGAGTTGCATTCGTTCGAACTTCTTCGTCTGCCAGAAAGCGCTCGGCATTTTCGACGTAGTAGCGGCAGCCCGATGCGCATTTGAGTGCTTCTGCTCGCGCAGATTCCAGGGTCTTACCCATTTCCAATGTCATGAGGCGCGCAAGCCGGTCTGTATCTTTTTCGAGAATCTCCGCCGCGAACGTCATCCGGCGCGCTCTTTCTGCAAAACTAGTTTTTCTGTGGCGCTTGAAAGCCGATGCTGATAACTCAAGCTTGTGCTCTATTTGTGCATCCGTAAGCGATTCAAACTGCTTAACCAACTCTCCGGTTGCGGGATTAATGCTACAGATACTCATCAAGAAACCTTCTCTCATTAAGCAGTTCGGGTTCAAAAAATGCAGAACTCAGACGAAGGATCCCCTCGAAACCTGTTCGCGCAAAACTCAGGACCTGTTTGACCGCTGGCGGAAGAAAACCGCACGCCGAAACCGCAATGCTCGCTGCTCTCCTTCATCTCTAGCAAATATTCCGCTATTGGCTGCACTATCGGGCCCATTGAGTCCCACATTACAGAGAGCATAAGCCGACTTTTCGCAGCGCGTCCAATGCGTTTCTTAATTCGACTAATTCGAGCAGCTTATAATGCGTGAGTTATGGAACTCGCCGCGCCCCGCGCGGACTCGGCTGCTAGAGTTCCTCCGCGGCCAACTTCATGGAAATGACAATGAGAGAAACTCGTGCTGTGCTTTGGGACATGGACGGAACTCTGATCGACTCGGAGGAGTTCCACTGGCTCGCATGGCACGAAACTATGTCTGTCGAGGGTTTCGAGATCACACGGAAGCAGTTTCTTGCTTCATTCGGCCAGCGCAATGATTCTTTTCTTCCCCTCTGGCTTGGCCAATCGGCGAACCGGAGACGCATCATCCGGATAGCCGATGCCAAGGAGAAACGTTACCGTGCCTACGTGCGAACGGACGGCGTATCGTTTTTACCTGGAGTTTCGGAGTGGATTCATCGCTTGCACAGACAAGGATGGCTTCAGGCTGTCGCGTCTTCAGCCCCCCGTGCGAATATTGAAGCGATCCTTGAATCCCTTGGCGCCAAAAATCTCTTTCATGCCGTTGTTTCTGCCGAAGACGTGAGTCGAGGCAAGCCGGATCCGGAAGTTTTTCTGGTAGCGGCATCGCGAGTCGGCATCCCTCCGCACAGGTGTATTGTTGTCGAAGATGCGGTGGCCGGCATTGAGGCCGCGCGGAGTGCCGGGATGCGCAGTATCGGTGTCAGTCGGGATGGCAAGTATTTGGCGGCCGATGTGGTTGCGCGATCGCTTGAGCTTTTGAGCCCCCAGACTTTCGACACCCTTTTATCGACCGGCGTCAAGAAAAAGTGATCGTTAACTTGTGCAGCAATCGGATCAGGCAGCAGAAACCTCCAAGGGAAAAGGCTTCATGGTGTGCTTCTAGGCGCGCGAAGCGGCTGGGGCATGGCTCTCAAAGCGAAGTTTGACATCTCTTGGCAGAAATGATTAACTTGTTCACCAATGTAGGACGCGTGAGCAGAGAACGGCAGTGTTCGGACGGTCTCGCCAGCGTCGGAACTCCGCAGCGAGATTTACCTACATCGCTTGCGCATCGTGTTTGCCGGTGAGAGTTCTGGTGAGTTGGAAGGAAAGATTGCATGCCAATCCGCACGTCAGCCACGACAACCCCGCCGGATATTCTTCGCTCAGCTGCAATAGAACTTCTAGTCACTGACCTAGGGGAATCGCGTTTCTTCTACCATGATGTGCTCGGGTTGCTGATCACTTACGAAGATTCGAACGAGATCCACCTGCGAGCGTTTGAAGAGTACCTGCATCATTCCCTTGTCTTACGAAAGGGGAATGCGGCCGCACTGAAGGCGCTTTCCTATCGCGTACGCGATCCAAGAGATCTGGATCTGGCTGAGCGGTACTTCCTGGAGTTAGGAGTTCCAGTCAAGCGACTGCCTGCCGGGACAATCCGAGGGTTCGGCGATGTTGTGCACGTTCAGGATCCGTTTGGATTTCCGCTTGAATTCTTCTGCGAGGCCGATCATGTCGAGCGCTACACGCAGCGCTATGACGCATACAGGGCGACAACTCTCCAGCGCCTCGACCATTTCAATATCCTGTCGTCCGATGTCGCAGCGGCGAAGCAATTCTATGAGGGCTTGGGATTCAGGCTCTCCGAGCAGATTCAAGATGACCAGCAAACCACGTATGCAGCGTGGATGTTCAGGAAACCGAGCGTCCACGACATCGCTCTTACCGCGGGTGATGGACCGCGCATGCATCACTTTGCGTTCAATGTGCAGGAGCGCCAGGAAATCCTGAACCTTTGCGACAAGCTCGGCGCGTTGCGGCAGGCGGAACGAATCGAAAGAGGACCGGGTCGACATGGCGTTTCCAACGCCTGTTACCTGTACTTGCGGGATCCCGATGGTCATCGCGTTGAAGTTTTCACGCAACACTACTACACAGGTGATCCTGACAACCCAGTGAAGACCTGGAGCGTGCATGACAAACGGCGCCGAAGCTGGTGGGGCCACTCGATCATCCCGAGTTGGTACACAGAGGGCACGGTGGTCGTTAACTTTAAAGGCGAAGTGCAGCCAGTCGTGCAACAGGGCGGCGCGATCGAGTTGCAGGCGACTATCGGTGCCGATGGATATTGATGCTAAAGCGAGTTCTTGGCGTCGGCTTGAAGGGCCATCGTATTTGCACGCAGAACGAAGATAAGAAGGAAAAGAACCATGTTGGACATAACGATCATTGGCGCGGGGCCCGCCGGATTGGCGACCGCACTACGATTGCACCAGAGGGGTTTCCGGCCGAAGATTTACGAATCGGCAACTGCGCTCAAGCCGCTTGGTGTCGGAATTGACGTCAAGCCCTACGGCACTCAGGAAGTTACAGAAGTGGGGCTCTTGGAAGACTTTCGCAAGATTTCGGTCGAGGCGCGCGAATCGATCTTTTACACGCGGTACGGACAAGAAATCTACGCTGAAAAATGCGGCAAGCACATGGGTTACGAGCACGAACAGCGTTTCGTGCACCGTGGCACATTTCAAATGATGTTCTATGACGCCGTGATTGAACGGTTGGGTCGCGATTCGATAGTGCTGGGCGCGCGCTGCAAAGGTTTTGAGCAGGATGACAATGGCGTAAGCGTCTTCTTTGAGCCCGGGCAAGAGGGAGTTCCAACCGAAATTCGCACCGATATTCTGATCGGCGTTGATGGAATCAAGTCCACCATACGTAAACAACTCCTGCCGCTTTCGACCCGTAGTCACTACTCGGGCATCACTCTCTGGCGTGGCGTCACGTTGATGAAGCCATTCAAGACGGGCGGTGCAATTTTGCACATCGGCGATCCAATTGCGCAAGGCAGCCTCATCGTGTATCCCATCCGTGATAATGAAGACGGTAAGGGCAACACGCTGGTGAACTGGGTCGTGGAGCAGAACGGCAAGCCAGAATCAATCGAGGACTGGAACCAAAAGGTTACGCCCGATGAGATTGCGCACAAATTCGACGAGTGTACGTTGGAATTCCTTGATGTTGGGGAGATGATCCGTAACGCGCGCGAGGTATACCTATTTCCATTGATCGATCATGACCCTCTGCCGCAGTGGTCTTTTGGTCGGGTGACACTGCTGGGTGATGCGGCACACGCAATGTATCCGCGCGGAGGAAACGGCGTTTGCCAGGCGCTGGTGGACACGCGCGTGATTGCTGACAAGTTGGCGACGGCGAGCGATCCCGTTGAGTCGCTTCGCCAGTACGAGACAGAGCGGCGAGAGAAAGTGAATCGAATCGTAATGGCGAACCGCGGCGAGGGACCTGAAGTTGTGCGTCGCATCGTCGAGGAGCGTAGTGGAGGCAAACCCTTCGATGATATCGAGAAGATTTTCCCGCGTGCGGAGGCGGATGCGCTTTTTAAGGAATACCATCGCATGGCAGGCATGACCCGTCCGGACGACAAGGCGGGAGAAGCCAGTAGTTACAAGTCGGTCTTCTCTACGGGGAGTTGAATATCAATCCTCGGCTCGGCTCTCTTTACCTAGCTCGCAGAAAGCGACGGAGTCGTACCATCTCTATTTACCATTTCTGGTCTAAGGGCAGATGCAGACTTTCCGATCGACTTGTCGCAAATGCGGAGCGACGCAGCGAGGCCAATCGCGATGAGCAGCAGTGATTTCCGGGACAATCTTATCCCACACGACTCCCCAAGACTGGTGAATGCTCGTGGTGTGGAAGATCCATTCGAGTACGCGAAGCCAATCATCGCCACACCGAGGGCGCAGTCCCTGATTGCGCTTTGGCAGTCCCTGTACGCTGAACCGTTCAAAGGGATTACCACTAACGGCGAAATCGAGAAGGGATTGTTCCGGCTTGCTGACGAGGGTCTCGACATCAAAGCTGTTTCACGAGCAGGGCAATCCTTGCTGAAGGGACTCAGCGATGGCGAGCGCGACAAAGTCCGCTATCCCATCGATGCCCCAGAGTGGCGGGACTGGTACAACCCCGAGTGGCCCATGAACGCAAACGGGCTGCGACTGGACCTTGCGTCGCCCCGTACCCGAGAACTTGTCATCGATCTTCTTCGCGTAAGCCTCGGCTATGACGGATTGGTCAAAACGAATCGGTGTCGGTCGGCAAATCTGTATTTGGGTGAGCTTTACGATCTACGCAACATCATGAACGAGTGGAGTTACCATTTTCTGCTTTTTGGCACTCCTTCAGAAAGTGAACCGTGGGGATGGAGTCTCTACGGCCACCACCTTGCTCTCAATTGCTTCGTCCTCGGTGGACAAATGGTGATTTCACCCACGTTCATGGGGGCGGAGCCCACCATTATTGATCGGGGGCCGCACGATAACTTCCGCCTGTTTGAGAAGGAAGAGAATCGCGGGCTGCAATTGATGCAATCACTTACCCCTGCAATGCGCGAACGGGCGGTCATCTATAAGCGAATGAAAGATCCAGCGATGCCCGAGGATCGTTGGCACTTCGCTGACGAACGACAACTTGGCGCAGCCTACCGTGACAATCGCGTCATTCCGTATGAGGGCGTTCCAGCAGGAGAATTTTCATCGATTCAACAGGAGCAGGTTCTTAAGATTGTCGATGCATTCATAGAATACCTCCCTGATGGCCCTCGTGCAGCGCGGCTACGCCAGCTTGAGTCGGTAATTGAAGGAACATATTTTAGCTGGATTGGCGGATACGGTGACGAAGATCCATTTTATTACCGCATACAAAGTCCGGTAATCATGGTGGAGTTCGATCACCATTCCGGCGTTTGGCTAACGAACGCCGAGCCGGCCAAGTATCACATCCACACCGTAGTCCGGACACCGAACGGAAATGACTACGGAAAGGACTTGCTGCGCCAGCACTATGAGCAGTCGCACCAGAAGGGCTCTGCTCACGCGCAAGCAACAAATGTTCCGAAGCACCGCCACGAGCATGATGCCAATGACGATCACGGACATACGCATGCGCATTCCCACTCGCACACTCATGGGGATGAACATGAGCATCAAGGCCATTCTCACAAATAGGAGATGCCGGCGAGTCGAAACAGTGACGGCGATCGGTTGCGATCGAGGAAGGGAATTCAGATGGAACTTGGAATCAGAGGCCGAAAGGCATTCATTTGCGCATCATCGCAGGGGCTGGGGTTTGCGTGTGCTGTGTCGCTTGCCCGGGAAGGTGTATCGGTTACGCTTAACGGTCGAAGTGCGGAAAAACTCGAGAAAGCAGCGTCTGATCTGCGGCAACAAGTGCCGGGAGCCGATGTCAGTTTCGTTGTCGCCGATCTCACTTCAGCGGAGGGACGCCAGGCAATCATGAGCCAGAGGCCCCACGTTGACATCCTGATTAACAACAATGCGGGTCCCCCTCCGGGGAAGCTGGACGACTGGGATGAGGCGGCTCTGATCACGGCGATGGGTGCGAACATGATTCCTGCCGTCCAATTAATTCGCGCTTACGTGCCGGAGATGAAGGAACGGCAGTTCGGGCGAATCGTCAACATCACTTCTGCGATGGTGAAGTCTCCTCACTACGATATGGGCCTGTCGACCTCGGCTCGCGCTGCGCTCACCGCGATCAGCAAGGCGATCAGCACTTCGGTAGTCGCGGATAACGTGACTATCAATAATCTGCTGCCCGAGCGCATCGATACTCCGCGCCAGGAGTTCATGGCCCAAAGGATGATGGCCAAGCATGGCATTGATCGCGACGAAGCCAGGAGGCGTATTGCGGAGACGATTGCGGCAAAGCGCCTTGGAAAGCCAATAGAGTTTGGTGACGCCTGCGCCTTCCTGTGCAGTGCGCAAGCCGGCTACATCTGTGGCCAGAACCTTCAATTGGATGGTGGATCGTATGAAGGGCTTATCTGAAACGGCATCTCAGAATCTTGCACCGGAGACTGCGTCACAGGCGGATGAGATCAGCGCGATTCTCGTTGCCGAGACGCGTCGTAGAGCAGCGCTGGTAGCCGTGGATCTGCCCGAACTCGACCGGTTGTTCGCCGAAGATCTTGTCCACGTTCACAGCACAGGGCTCGTGCATGACAAAGCCGGGCTCTTGCGGCATATCAACCACAAGCGAGCATTTTTGGCGATCGACCGCGGCCCTCTTCAAGTGAGGATCGAGGGCGATACAGCGGTGATGACGGGACCGATGACAAATCGAATGAGGGCAAAGGACGGCGATGGGGAAATCGTGTTGCATGGGTTTGTAACCCAGGTTTTGCGACGCACTGCGGGAGGGTGGAGATTCATCAGCTTTCAGTTCACGCCAATCCGGGAGCTGTAAGCCCGTCAACGCACATCGCAGGTCCGTCAAGTTGGAGGTATGGGAGGGTTTGAATGAAACTCGTGAGGTTCACAGAAGGGGGAAGAACCCGGATCGGAAAGGTCGTGGATGGCGATGTCGTTGATCTTTCTGGTGTCGAGGGGGTCGGGCCTTCCATGCGGCAGTTCCTGGCAGACTTGCCACAGATGCGAGGCGTGCTGGATGCGGTGAGTAGTCCAAAGTTACCCATTGAATCGGTGAAGATCGAGGTTCCGATCAACGATCCGCAGAAGTTTCTGGCGATCGGCATGAATTATAAGGCGCACGCCGAAGAAGCTCGCGCGGCAGGGATTCCGATTCCAACCAGCCAACTATGGTTCAACAAACAAGTTTCTTGCCTGAACGGCCCTTTCGATCCTGTCGAGTTGCCGAGCGTAGTTGAAAAACTCGATTACGAGATTGAGCTCGGTGTGGTAATTGGTCGCCGATGTCGAGGAGTGAGTGCGGCTGAAGCGCGTTCGGTGATTGCAGGTTACCTGGTGGTAAATGATGTATCGGCCAGGGACTGGCAACATCGTTCGCCAACATTCACGCTAGGGAAGTCGTTTGATACCCACGGCCCCATTGGTCCTTGGCTCACTACCGATGATGAGATTTCCGATCCCCACGCGCTCGAAATGATTCTGACCGTAAATGGAGAACTTCGCCAGCGTTGGACGACCGATGACATGATCTACAACATCTACGATCAGATCGAATACTTGTCGACTGTGATGACTCTCGAACCGGGCGATATTCTGGCTACAGGAACACCTGCGGGCGTAGGAGCAGCGAGCGGCCGCTTTCTCAAAACCGGCGATGTGGTTCGAGCTACGATCTCGCAACTGGGACATATCGAAAACCGGGTAGAAGCGGTTCCTTAACAAACGTTCGGATTTAGTTGGACTATCTCATAAATACTTGATAAGTTAAGTAAACTGTTGGACCATGAACTCGCGATCCTCGCGGGTGGTAGATGGGAAGCTTGCGCGTGCCAAATTCTGGTAGCTGCTTTGAGGTGAGGGGAACCGTCTACGGTGTTGCCCTGGACGTGGATGATTTTTGTGGTAACCCTGCAGAGCTTTTCAGAGAGCCTCCATACTACCGCCCTCCGACAGCTCCGGTTTTGTTCATAAAACCGCGAAATACTTTTCTGGCAAATGGGGGCAAAGTATTTCTGCCATCTGCACTGCGCGAGCTGGAAGCCAGTGCCGTTCTTGCTATGACTTTCGGCCGTGACACGCGTGGAGTGTCTTCGACAAAAGCGTTTGAAACTGTGGCCGGCTACACCCTGGCGATCGACCTTTCCGAGCCCAACCCCAGCTATTTCCGGCCGCCGGTCAGGGAAAAATGCCGTGACGGATTTCTCCCGATCGGGCCCTCGATCGTGGCGCCTGGTGCCATTTTGAACCTGGAGGATCTGGCGATCAGGCTTGAGGTTGATGGAAGAGAAGCAGCATCCCTCCGTGTGGGGGATGGTGTGGGACGAATCGCACGATTAATTGAGCATGTAACGGGTTTCATGACCCTCCGCACGGGGGATGTGCTACTTGCGTTTCGTACGCCCGTAGGACCGAGCGCGAAAACCGGAAGCCGCATCTCGGCAGTTGCAAACGGCCTGGGTCGTTTGGAGTGCTCACTGCAGTCCGAAGAAGAAGGTGCGGCATGAAACGATCGCGGGTTGCTTATCGTGGCGCCGTGCGTACGGTCATTGCCGACGAGAACGAGCACCTTCTGTTGTCAGCGGATGGTCAATGCGTCGGCTTTGACGAGGTGGTGTGGTTGGCTCCTGTCGAGACGGGGACGATTTTCGCACTCGGGTTGAACTATGCCGATCACGCCAGCGAACTCAGTTTCAAGGCCACGTCGAAGCCGCTTTTCTTTTTAAAAGGACCGAATACGTTGGTGGGCAATAACGGCGAAAGTCCTTGCCCGGACGATGTTCGGCAAATGCATGCCGAATGCGAACTAGCGGTGGTGATCGGTCGCCAAGGTAGACGCATACCTCAAAGCCAAGCGTACGATTTCGTCGCTGGGTATACGATCGCAAATGATTACGCGATTCGCGAATATCTCGAAAACTACTATCGGCCTAATCTGCGCGTGAAGAATCGTGATTTTTGTACGCCCATCGGACCGTGGATGGTCGATGCTTCCGACATCTCAGATCCAATGGCGCTTGGCCTTCGCACGTTTGTAAATGGCGAAAGAGTGCAGGAAGGAAACACAAGGGAAATGATCACTGCGATTCCAGCGCTCATTGAGTATCTATCAGATTTCATGACACTCTTTCCTGGTGATCTAATCCTGACCGGCACGCCACAGGGCATGGCGTACGTGAAGCCAGGAGATGAAGTTGTGACTGAAATTGACCAGATTGGACGTTTGGTCAATCGGGTTATACGAGAGCCGCGCATTACGGTGGAAGGAGCTGCGCCGAGCGAAGCATCGTTCGCGTAAGGGAAAAATGCCACATTGCATCGTTGAATATACCGATAACCTGGGCCAGGATGCCGCTATCCCTGAACTGTTAGAAAAGCTCGCGGCCAAGTTCCGCGATTCAGATGGAGTTTTTCCCACCGGCGGCATTCGAGTGCGCGCGATCCGCCTTACGGAATATGTCGTTGCCGACGGCAAAGGGAATGACGCTTTCGTGAATATTACGGCCAAGATCGGGCCAGGGCGAGATCCCGATTTTAAGAAGCAGTTTTTCAAACAAATGTTCGAACTGGTAAAAGAGCACTTCAAGCCAACGTTTGCCAGCAGATCGTTTGCACTGTCGCTTTACGTCGAAGAGGCGGATGAGAACGGCTCCTTTAAGGAAAACAACATACACGCGCGTCTCAAGAAGCAGAAATAGACGATGGCTCTCAGCGACACGACCGTCACGGAACTTGCGCTGCGACTTCACGAAGCTGAACGAACACGCACCCAAGTCCGGCAATTCTCCCTGGAGTATCCAGAAATCACAATCGAAGATGCGTATGCGGTTCAGCAGAGGTGGGTAAGCAGAAAGATCTCTGAAGGACGCAAGCCAATTGGTCACAAGATTGGGCTTACTTCCCGGGCGATGCAGCGGTCTTCTAACATCAGCGAGCCGGATTACGGCGTGCTGCTCGATAACATGCTTTTCGAGAATGGTTCCGACATTCCGATCGAAAGCTTCATTGTGCCTCGGGTCGAAGTAGAACTGGCTTTCATACTGAAGGATAAGCTAAGCGGACCGAATTGTACGACTGCCGAAGTCCTGCGGGCCACGGACTACGTCGTTCCAGCTATCGAAATCATTGACGCTCGCATTCAGCAAATCGATCCGGAGACGAAGGCTACGCGAAAGGTGTTCGACACGATTTCGGACAACGCCGCTAATGCGGGCCTCGTGACCGGCGGGAGTCCCGTGAAACTCGATGGGGTTGACTTGTGCTGGGTTGCGGCTGTCTTATTTCGAAACGGCGACGTCGAGGAATCCGGTGTTGCAGCCGCTGTTCTGAATAACCCACTGAACGGGCCAGCATGGCTGGCCAACAAACTTCATCCATTTGGTGTTGAGCTGGAGCCGGGCGAGATAATCCTGGGTGGTTCGTTCACGGCTCCCGTCGCAGCCCGCGCCGGCGACAAGTTCCACATCGACTACGGGCCACTCGGTTCAATCTCGTGTCGATTTACCGCTGCTGGAGCCAATATTGGTGCTTGAGAATCGCTTTAAGAACGCGCTAATCGCCGGTCAGGTGCAGATCGGGCTATGGACGGGGTTTGCCGACGCATACGCTGTCGAGATCGTGGCGAGTGCCGGCTACGACTGGCTGGTCATCGACGCGGAACATGGGCCCAATGACCTGCGCTCTGTGCTCCGACAACTTCAGGCTGTGGCGGCCTATCCAGCTGCACCAGTGGTGAGGCTTCCTAGCGGCGATCCGGTCTTGATTAAGCAATACCTGGACATTGGTGCTCAATCGCTCTTGATTCCAATGGTCGAGGACGCCAGCCAAGCCCAGCAGATTGTGGCAGCCAGCCGTTATGCTCCTCGCGGAATTCGTGGAGTTGCGTCGGCCCGCGCATCACGATGGGGCGCAGTCGACGACTATTACAGCCGCGCCGACCAATCGACATGCCTGCTCCTCCAGGTCGAGACAAAGAAAGGATTGGAAAACCTAGACGAATTACTCACGGTGGAGGGCGTGGACGGTATCTTCATCGGCCCGTCTGACCTTGCTGCCTCTCTTGGCCATCTTGGAAATCCTGGTCATCCGGAAGTCGTTTCCGCGATTGAGAACTCAATTCCTCGTATCGTGAACTCGGGCAAAGCGGCGGGGATCCTGGCGGTAGACAATGCTTTGGCTCGCCGGTATATCGAGTTGGGAATAATGTTCTGCGCTGTTGGAGTAGACACGATCTTGTTGGCTCAAACAGCTCGCACACTGGCTCGCAAATTCAAGAACGCTCCGGCAGAGGCAAAGCCGAAAGCAACATACTGAGGCATTTGGGATCGACGACCCATGGTGGGGGAAGGTCAGTCAATTAACCATTCGGCTTTAGTTCACTCATCTTCATTCATCCCTTCGTGTTCGAAACCAACGATAGTGGTGATCTCATCCAGCACTCTGTAGACTTCAGCAAGCCTAGCAGCGCCGAACTCTGCCTCAAGTTGCGAATAGATCTGCACCGACTCCGCTGACATTTTGCGGAACAGTGCGCGCCCTTCCGAAGACAATTCCACGACAACCCTCCGCTGGTCGCTGGCGCCGGTTGTGCGGCATACCAGACCGCGTGAAACGAGAAGGGGAATGGTCCGCGACAGACTGGGCGGATGAATCGAACACCGTACGGACAAATCGAGCATGTCGCACCGTTTTTCTTCGGCGAGCACACGCAAAATGCGCCACTGCTGCTCCGTAATGTCATGGCGGCGGAGATGAGGCCGAAACCGTTGCATCACGGCTTCCCGCGCGCGCATGAGCAACATAGGTAAAGAACGGCGAAAGGGGCGGAGGTGAGTGTCAATACCATTTTTGCTTTCTTGCCTCAACGCCTGCACTGTTCGCGATTTTGCTGATGACGACATCTTGATCCTTTCTGTGAGCTATAGCGGGCGCTAAGCCGAGAAGATCTCCTCAAGGAAGCGACACATCGCTGTCCACGAACGGCGATCATTTTGGTTGCTATAGGCAAACATCTCGGGTTTGCTCGCTCGGCCGGAATCGGGTCGGGTAAAACCATGCTTCGTATTTCCGTAGATATTCACCTCCCAATTCACACCAGCCCTTGTCAGATTATCCTGCAGTTCAAGAAGCGATGACGGCCTCGCCAGCGGATCGGCGGCGCCAGTCAGAATCAAGGCCTTGCTGCCGGTTGATTGCGCAGCGGCCCAGTCGTTGCCAACGAGATCAAGCCCTCCGTGAAAGCTGATCACACCCGTTACACCGCCTACTGTACGTAGATACTCGAGAACTGACGCTCCTCCGAAGCAGTAACCTACAAATGCAACCCTCGCAGGGTCAACATCCGGTTGTGCACTTAAGACCTTGTGAGCCGCCTGGAGCCGGCCCATCCAAGTCTTTCGATCGCTGGCAAATCGTCCGATGAGGGGGCGGATTTCAGCGTCGTCTCGCGGTTGCACGCCATCTCCCCAGACGTCGGCTGCCAAGGCCACATATCCCAACTCAGCCAGGGCATCGGCCTTCTGTTTCACGTATTCCCCGACTCCAAATGCATCGTGCACGAGGACTACCCCCGGCCGAGCGCCAGTCTTGGGTTTTGGCAGGGCGAGGTAACCCATCATGTGAGCCGAGTCATAGGAGTATTCGATCCGACTAGCGAAATCTTGCAGCATGGGTATCCTCTCGCAGGGAGTGACCAAGGTTTCCGGCGATCCAGAATTAATTTAACATATTAAGTAGATTTTTCGACGCGCCGCCGTATAATCACTACGGGAAACTGGTCCGGATCGTAATCTCTGTGTTTTCTTTTCGCGCGAACAATCGCGGGATGCCAAGGGATAAGGAAGCAATGTATACGAAGACCACTCTGAAATTGACTTTGGCGGGAGCCACGAAGGTATTGGAGGGCGTGCTCAAAGAGGCTAAGAGCCGCGCCCAAGAAATCAGCGTTGCCGTAGTGGATGCCGGAGGACACTTAATCGCGTTCGCAAGAACGGATGCAGCGGAACTGCAAACCATTGCCATCGCTGAGAATAAGGCGCGCAGTGCAGCTTTCGCCGGAATTCCGACGGGCAAGACCAGCAAAGCAGGAAACGAGGGGAGCGATTTTCATTCCCTGGCGATTACGCTGGCTGCGGGTCCAGACAAGGTCGTGAAAGTGCAGGGTGGACTTCCTATTATCGTGCAGGGACAGTGTATCGGTGGCGTTGGAGTGAGTGGTGCGGCCCATATCGACGCAGAGATTGCGCAGACTGGCTTGGACTCACTCGAAGTAGAGGCGCGCGGATTACCAGTCGGATAGATTTCAGAGTGGCTCAGGAGCTGCTGATCATCCTGCTCCCACCGCTCTCATCGGGTCTCAGCGAGCCCGACCACAGAAGAGCGAGTGCACCTTCACCATTGAAAGAGTAGAGGTGCGAAGGCATTCAGTTGCTTTCGCCACAGTTGCCATTCGTGAGCAAGGCCTGGGTATTCAGCATAGCTGTACCTTATACCAGCTTTGTCGAGATTGTCTCGAGTGGCTTTCATTGAGTCATAGATACCGATTTCAGCGGTGCCGGCACTCCACCAGAAAAGGTGCACTTTTTCATTGAAGACGTTGGCGTCAGCCATAACGCCGCCGTAGATGGTCCTGGGATCGAAGTTGTCGATCGGCGGGCGACTGAAAACACCAAGCGCCGAGATGGTGTCGAGATGATGCAGGGTTGTGGAGAGCGTTTGAAGGCTCCCCATGGACAGACCTGCCATTGCGCGATGGTCCCGGTCGGGAATCGTGCGGAAGTTAGCGTCGATGGCAGGAATGGTTTCCTCAATCGTCACCTTGGCCACCTCCGGATTCATTTCCGGCCAAGGCCTGGTAGGGGTTGAGCTTGGCGATGTCTCAGGAGGAATCCCCGGGAAGGATGCGTAGCCATGCTCCATGACGAGAATCATTGGCTTCGCTTTATCGGTGGCCATTAGATTGTCAAGGATCAGGTTCGCGTGGCCCATGTCGGTCCAACCCCGTTCATCTTCACTGCCGCCATGGCGAAGGTAAAGAACGGGATAGCGCTGCTTCGGATTCGCGTCATAGCTGGGGGGAAGGTAGACATAAACCCGCCGCCATTGCTGCGTGAGCTTGGAGTAGTGCCAGAAGATTCGCACTTCACCATGCGGTACGTCCTTCATGGTGTAGAAATCAACTCCCGGCTCGGGCACCTCCACCGCACTGGTTGCCCGAGATGCGGCGAAAAAGGCTTCGCTGGAAGGATCAAGGAATGTGGCGCCGTCGAGGAGCACATAGTAAAAGTGAAGTCCAGGAACGGCTGGTGGGGTGGTCACCATCCAGTAGCCATCGCTGCCTTTCTTCATATTGAACCGACCCTTGCCGAGCCCGTTGTAGCCGTTGTTCTCAGGGTATTTTGAGAGAGGCTCAATTTCTACTTGGCGAGCCTCAGGGGCTTTCACCCGGAAGGTAACTCTTCCGTCGGCGGAGACACGGGGGTATTCCGCATTCATCACGTTCGTGGAGGCCGGCTTCGAATTGTCGGCAGTCTGCGCCTGGAGAGCTGACACGGCCAAGACGAACACGATAAGAAAAGCTCGAGTTGAATATCGTTGCTTCATGACTTTGGGCTCTCTCCTTTCACGGCCCGAACCGCGAGCCAAGAAGGCAAGATGGTCCTGTTTCGACAGAGCAGTCTACCATTGAAAAGTTGTTTACATGTTAAATAAAATCAGTCTAGGGAGGCGAGTTCTTCCCTTACATCAAATCGAGAGGATTGAACAGAGCAATGACATTGAGAGATTCCAATCCGGAGATTTCGACGATGCCATCGATTCAACGGATGCGGCTGCAGCCGGTTCGCCGTAACCTGACAGTACGAAATATTGAACAAGTTACCCCTCGCATGGTGCGTATATTCCTGTTTGGGGAAGAACTTGCGACTTTTAACAGCCCTTCGCCGGATGATCATGTCAAGATCTTCTTCCCGGTGGGCGATGATCAAGTCGAGGGACGTGACTATACCCCGCGGTTCTTTGATGCCGATGCCTGCGTTCTGGCAGTCGAGTTCTTCTTGCACGAAGGGGGTGTTGGGTCAAGCTGGGCGCAACAAGCCCGCCCGGGCGACCCCTTGCAGATCGGCGGCCCCAAAGGTTCGACTGTTATCTCCGCTCCTGGTGCGTGGTGGCTTTTGATCGGCGATGAAACCGCATTGCCTTCGATAGCCCGTCGACTCAAAGAAACCGCCGCAGACACAGAAGTGATCGCTGTTCTGGCCGTCACCGGCCCCGCCGAAGAGCAGCGGTTCGAGACCGACGCGAACCTTACTCTGCGTTGGATTCATCGACCCGACTCCCAAGCGAGTCTGGCTGCGCCTTTCCTCGCAGCTCTCTCCCAGGTCGACCTGCCCTCATCGCCGGGCTTCATTTGGATCGCTGCGGAAGCTGGGGTCACTAAGCTGATTCGAGATTACGCCGTGGAAAAGCTGAAGCATCCACCTGAATGGATCAAGGCATCGGCCTACTGGTCGCATCAGCAGGAACAGGCTTCGCCGACAGGACCCTAAAGAGGGTTTGGCGGCGCAGCCACCGGTAGAGCCGTATTAACCTTCCAGAAGGCATATTTTCGTGCCAGTTCTGAAGCGATTCACTGTACGATATCGTTATCATCTACGAAGTGGATCACTTGTTAAGCACCCATTGAAACGGTGATCTCCTCGGAGTCACGATGCGGCAGGCGATGATTCTCCAACCAAATGCCGGCATGAGGGCGGAATCCATCGGGCTTCCGAAGAAGATGGCGCCCGACGAAGTGCCATTCCTCACCGAAGGGATCGATGCCAGTGAATCCCTGTTCCTCGATATCGGCCAAAAACTGAAAACGTATCCAGTGTTCCTATTTCCCGTATCGCACAAGTCGATTACGGCCCATGCGCATCGTTTCGTCGAGTTGGTATTCGTAAGCAAAGGACGGGGCATCCACATCCACGGCGACCAGCGTTATCAGGTCATCGCCGGAGATTGCTTTATTATCCTGCCCCATGAAATACATGCCTACGTCGGTGGCGATAACTTTTCGATCATCAATGTGATGTTCGAACCGAAGGTTATCGCAGCACACATGAGCGAATTGACGCGGATTGACGGGTTTGAGCAGTTCGTTGCCATTGAGCCGTTCTTCAAGAGTGAAAACGCATTTCATCAAAAGCTTCATCTGTCCAGTGCGCAGAGCGCGGTTGTCAGACGTCTGCTGGCAGAGATGTAT
>Ga0335069_10002994_pt1 | contig 25735 bp, 13 predicted proteins | sample Lox_Sample_11_FD_206714 | JGI IMG/M metagenome (GOLD analysis project Ga0335069, IMG submission 206714) | Soil microbial communities from Loxahatchee National Wildlife Refuge, Florida, United States - Lox_Sample_1.1 | ecosystem: Environmental > Terrestrial > Soil > Wetlands | place: USA... | reverse complement strand
CGGCGTATACGTCATTTTTGACTTCTTCCAGGTCCTGGGAGACATCGTCCGCAACCAGATTCCCGCCCCCGTCGTCATCAGCTATTACCGCTATCTTCTGCCGCAGGTCCTCTACCTGATGCTCCCACTCAGCATCTTGGTGGCAACGCTCGTGAACTTCGGCTTGCTCACCAAGACCAACCAAGTAACCGCCATCAAATCGGCGGGCGTCAGTCTCTACCGCATGTCGGTGCCCGTCCTCGCCGCAGCAGCGCTGTTGAGCGTGGGAATGTTCGTCTTCGCAGACAACGTGCTCCCTGAGACCAACCAACGCCAGAACGCCCTGCGCAATCAGATCAAAGGGAAACCCGCTCAGACCTTCTACAGGCCGGACCGGCAGTGGATCTTCGGCGAATCCAGCCGGATTTATAACTACCGCTTCTTCGACCCCGATCAGAACGTGTTCGCCAACTTCTCCGTGTTCGAATTCGACCCTTACACGTTCCGCATGACTCGCCGTATCCACGCGGCCCGGGCCTTTTGGGAGGACTCCGTCCATCGCTGGATCCTCGAAAACGGCTGGGCGCGCGACTTTACGGGGGAACGTGTTTCCAACTACCAGCCCTTCGCCATCTCCACGTTCGACGAGATCACAGAGCAACCGTCCTACTTCAAGAAGGAAGTCAAACCCTCCGAGCAGATGAGCGCCATCGAGCTGCGCACCTACATCTCAGACCTTCGCCAAAGCGGCTTCGATGTGGTCCGTCTCTCCGTGCAGTTCTACCGGAAGTTCTCGTTCCCCCTGATTGCCTTTGTAATTACCCTGCTGGGAATCCCCTTCTCCTTCACCATGGGTAGTAAGGGCGCCCTGACCGGAATCGCTTTGAGCATCGGCATCGCCATCGTCTACTGGTCAACATCCAGCCTGTTTGAAGCCATGGGCAACCTCAACCAACTGCCCCCGGCCATGGCGGCTTGGTCTCCTGACGTCCTGTTCGGCTTGGCGGGAAGCTACCTGCTGCTTCGCATCAAAACCTAAAGCGTTGGTTTAGTAAATACCCCGAAAGTCTTCTTATCCTCGTTGGATGAAGTGTGCTCGGATCACACAGAAATGGCGCTGCTCCCTCACAGGATATTCGCCGCGTCAGTAAGGTATGGGGACAATCGCACCACCAAGACTCAAAGCAAGGCGTTACCCATTGTGGGCTAGATCAGCGCGTACGGCACCTGGAGCACGTTCGGCGAGACCAAGACTTAGAGCATTACTTCATGTTTCGCGCGCGCTCCTGAACCGTAACTGGCACGGCTTCATGGCTGCACTGGCGGCAGTCGCCGGACGACGTCTCGCAGCAGAGTCTCAGCTTGAGCATTGTGAGGATCTTTCGCGAGTTGCTGCTCCAGTTCCTGCCGCGCTTCCGGGAGCTTCTCTTCCTCGACCAGAACCATCCCTAACCCCAAGTGATAGTCTCTTCCGTTGGGGCGAACGGCGAGCGCCTGGCGAACCGCCGTCTCCGCCTCGTGCGGCCGGCCCATGTGCAGCAACGACATGCCGAGGTACAAGAACTGATCACCATCGGTCGGGTCAACCGTCAAAGCATGGCGGAAATACGCAGCGGCGTCAGCATAGTCGCCGTGCGCGTAAAGAAGGTACGCGAAATTGACATTCGCTCGCCAGAAGTCCGGATTTGCCGCGAGCGCTTGTTGGTAGAGCGCCACGGCGGCCGCCTCCATTCCTCGCTGCGCGGCGGCCGCCGCCAGGCTGGTTGTGGCGTAGACATTGTGGGGAGCAATCTTGTGCGCACGGGAGTTCAGCGTCAGGTCGTCCGACCAATAGAGACTCTGCCGGGCTGCGGCAGAACCCAGGAGGACGGCCAGGCATCCAACGGCGATCCACTCGGCAGTCGCGATGGGCCGCAGCAACCACAACTCGATGCGGGCGCCAGCCACTCGCCACGCCAGTCCCGCCAGAATCGCAAATCCCACGCAGGGAAGATAGAGATAGCGGTCGTGTGCAATCTCACCTTGCGGCAACAACCGGAAGTTCAGGACCGGCACAATGGCAACCGCCATCCACAGAGCCGCCATTGCCAAAGGCCGCGCCTGCGCGGGCGAATACCTGCGCGTCTTGACGTACCAAAAGGCCAGGGCCGCAGCGGCCATCAGAATAACCGCAGCCGGAAGCACGAAAGCCCTCAGGGAAGCAGCGGAAACGTAGGGCGTGTCGTAATAGCAGCTCAGGCCAACCGGCCACACGAGCAACCGCAAGTAGAACAGCAGCACGGCGGGAATCGTGAAGACCTCAGTCGCCAGAGGCACGGGAGTGACGATGTGCGCAAAGCCCTTCAGCGCCCAAGTGCGGACGGCGAGGTATAGAATCGTCACCAGCAGCAGGGGACTGGCGCGAAACAGAAAACTCCGCAGACGCTGGCGCACCGGAATCGCTGCGCTAGCCGCCGCCGGGCAAGCTCCCTCCAGAATCAACAGCAAAGGAAGAAACATCAGCCCGCTCTCTTTGGAGAGCAACGCCGCGGCATAACAGGCAACTGCGCACGCGAGGCCCACCGTGCGCCGCGCCAGGTCGCGACTTCCCCACCAGGCGAGAAGGCCGGCCAGGATGAAGAAGGTCGAGAGCGGCTCCTGCGCGGAAGTGACATCCGAGACGGCCTCAGCTTGCACGGGGTGAAGCCCGAACACGAGTGCGGCGATTACCGCCACCCGGCGATCTTCGGTTGCACGCAGCGCCAGCCGGTAGACGAGCCAAGTCACGCCCACATGCACCAGCACCAGCGTGAGGTGCCAGCCCCAGGGGCGCAGCCCAAACACCGCATCATTCAGGCGCAGCCAAGTCAGGAACAACGGCCGGTAGTAATTCGCCAGCAAATGGGGATAGCGAAAGCTCCAAATGTGCGATGTGAAGTAGCCCGGGAAATACCGCCACGAGCGAATGGCATCGTTGGTTTCGATCAGCACGTGGTCATCGAAGACAAATCCGAAATTGAGTGTGGCGGCGTAGGTCAACATCGTGGCCAACACCACGCCCAGGATAGGCAGAGATCGCACCCAGGGAGAGTCCTGGACCAATCGACCCGCGGACGTGGGCTCGGCAGTCATGTTCGCGGGTCTAAGATACCTCAAAGCCAGAAAGGTGCGAGGCCCTTTTTGAACGACGAGCAGCAAAGGCAAGCCTGAGGGGGCGCCGCACGGCAAGATCATGAGGACGCGTCCCGCGCCTCCAACTCATGGAGTGTCGACGCGTCGACAAAGGAAATGGCAGGACGCCACGGTGACGATGGTTCAACCTAGAGAGGACAACTGGCGGACACAGGTCGGGACGCCGGACGTTTCGCTCCTTCCTGTTTGGCCTAGCCCCGCATCGTGTAGAGAAACTTGCGGCCCCCGGGGGCCTCAAACAAAAGAGGCCACGCATCCTCTCGGATTCGTGGCCTCGCAGGAAATACTTAAAGTATTACTTTAATATCCGGACTTCCTGGCTGCGTTCAAGTCGAGCGCCGGACCGTCAGGTCCGGCGCTCGTCCATCAGCCTTAGGCTGTCGTGTAAGCCTTCCCCATCTGCTTCTTTACGGCCGCTTGAGCGGCAGCAAGGCGCGCGATGGGCACGCGGTAAGGTGAGCAGCTCACATAATTCAAGCCCGCCTCGGCGCAGATCTCAATCGACGAAGGATCGCCACCGTGCTCGCCGCAGATTCCCACCTTCAACTTTTCGCGGGTCTCGCGGCCTTCCTTGGTAGCCAGCTTCAGCAGACGTCCCACGCGCTTCGGATCGAGACACGCGAAGGGGTCCGCCGGCCAAATCTTCGCCTTCACATAAGCATTAATGATCTTGGCGCAGTCGTCACGGGAAATCCCGAACGTGGTCTGGGTCAGGTCATTAGTGCCGAAGCTGAAGAACTCAGCTTCCTGCGCGATCTCGCCTGCCGACAGGGCCGCCGCCGGCAACTCGATCATCGTGCCCACCAAATAGTGAACCTCCACGCCTCGCTTCTTGAAAACTTCCGCAGCGACGCGATTCACAATCTCTTTCTGCGCCTGTAACTCTTTCACTTCACCGACAAGAGGGATCATTACCTCAGGTTTCGCTTCAATGTTTCGCTTCTTGCAATCGCAGGCCGCTTCGAAAATGGCCCGAGCCTGCATCTCGGTGATCTCCGGATACATGATGCCCAACCGGCAACCACGCAGGCCGAGCATGGGGTTGAATTCATGTAATCCTTCAACTACTTCAAGTATCTTCTTGAGCTGAGCTATCTTAGGACTGCGTTTTTTGGTCGCTTCGAGCGTTGCAATCTCGACCATCAACTCTTCTCGCTTGGGCAGGAACTCATGCAGAGGAGGATCGAGCGTACGGATCGTGACCGGCAGTCCCGCCATGGCCTTGAACAATCCGTAGAAGTCCTTGCGCTGCATGGGCAGCAACTTGGCCAGCGCGGCGCGCCGTTCCTTCTGGTACTTGGCCGCTTCCTTCGGATCCGCCGTCTCCTTGCAGGCCATGATCATTCGCTGCACGTGCGGCAACCTTTCCTTGGCAAAGAACATGTGCTCGGTGCGGCAGAGGCCAATTCCTTCGGCGCCAAATTCCACCGCCTTGAGGGCGTCACGCGGAATGTCGGCGTTGGCGCGCACACCCAGTTCCCGCGCTTCGTCAGCCCACTTCATGAACTCGGCAAAGACGCCGCTGTGGGGATCAGGCTCCACCAGATCGGCCTTGCCCAGGATGACGCGGCCCGTGGAACCGTCGATCGAAACCCAATCACCTTCCTTGATGACCAGCGAGCCAACCTTGATTGTTCTGGACTTTTCGTCCACTTCCACGCCGCCGCATCCCGCCACGCAGGGTTTGCCCATTCCGCGGGTCACTACGGCAGCGTGTGAGGTCATACCACCGCGCGAGGTGAGAATTCCCACGGCCACTTCCATGCCGTGAATATCGTCAGGCACGGTCTCCCCACGCACCAGAACCACCGGAGAAGCCTTCCCTTTGATGACGGCTTCATCAGCGGTAAAGACCACACGTCCAACCGCCGCGCCGGGCGACGCCGGCAACCCCTTGGCAATGACGTTCAGCGGCTTCTTCTCATCGAGGACGGGATGGAGCAACTGGTTCAACTGCTCGGGCTCGACGCGCAGCAGCGCTTCCTGAGAAGTCAGGATGCCCTCCTTCACCATTTCCACGGCGATCCGCACAGCCGCAGGCCCGGTGCGCTTACCGTTGCGGGTCTGGAGCATGTAGAGCTTGCCTTCCTGGATGGTGAATTCGAAGTCCTGCACGTCCTTGTAGTGCTGCTCAAGGCGCGTCGTGATGTCGCGAAGCTGGTGGTAAACCTCAGGCATCATCTTTTCCAGCTCTTTGATCGGAATCGGAGTGCGCACGCCCGAGACCACGTCTTCACCCTGGGCGTTCATCAGGTACTCGCCATAGAACACCTTTTCGCCGGTCGCGGGATTGCGCGTAAAGCCCACGCCCGTGCCGGAGGTCTCACCCATGTTCCCGAACACCATCGTCTGCACGTTCACCGCTGTGCCGAGATCATCGGAAATCTTGTTCATGCGGCGATAGGTTGCGGCGCGGGGGTTGTACCAGGAACGGAAAACAGCCTCGATGGCCATGTTTAGCTGAACCTGGGGGTCCTGGGGAAAGTCTTTCCCGGCTTCTTTGCGCACGACTTTCTTGTAGTCGGCAATGACCACCTTCAAGTCTTCGGGCGTCAACTCGGTGTCCAGCTTCACGCGCTTCTTTTTCTTCTGGCCGTCAAAAACGTGCTCGAACTTCTCTTTGGGGATTTCCATGACCACGTTACCGAACATCTGGATGAAGCGCCGGTAGCTGTCATAGGCGAACCGCGGGTTCCCGGTCTTCCGGGCGATCACTTCCACCACGGTGTCGTTCATGCCGAGGTTGAGGATCGTGTCCATCATTCCCGGCATGGAGAACTTGGCGCCGGAACGGACGGAAACCAACAGCGGCTTGTCCTTGTCACCGAGCTTCTGCCCGAGAAGAGCTTCGAGCTTAGCCAAGGCTTCGTCCTTTTGCGTGAGGATGTCAGCGGGGGTCTGGTTGTTATTGTGGAAATAGAGGCGACAAGCGGAAGTGACGATCGTAAATCCCGGCGGAACGGGCAGGCTGGCATTGGTCATTTCCGCCAGGCCGGCGCCTTTGCCGCCCAGGGCATCTTTCATGGTCCCGTTGCCATCGGCCTTTCCGCCGCCGAAAAAGTAAACGTACTTCTCCATGATTGCTCCTTTCAGATTCAGTCGAAGGTTGAAAGTTCAAAGTCATGCGTTGTCCGTCGCCAGCCGTCAGCCGTCGGACATCTCGGAGTGGAGCTTTCGAAGATGCGTCTGGACCGTCGCTTCTTGCGCGCGGCTGGAAAGCAAATAACCAAGAATTCTGACGCAAAACGGGGCTTTTTGCAATGGACAAAAGAGGTCATTCGTTCGTTGCATGGCGGTATCATTGCAGCGCGCCACCGGCTCTCAACAACAGCCGTTCCCGCGAAGACGGGAACGTATTTTCTCGGCTCACCTCCGCAATGACTTGCCAACGGGTTTCCCGCGTTGGCGGGAACGACGGAGGTTCCGAGGCGTCGCCACACGCAACAACGCCACTACTCCTTGCCGATATCCGCGCACGCAATGGAAGGGGCATCCGGCCGTGCACCCTCATCGCGCGCAGAGTCGCAGACGCATGCAGGGGGGCAAACGGCAGACATATCTGACAATCTAGCCTGGCCAGTAGCAGCCGCAGAAAGGAGAACCAGCAGCTCCAATCCCCCGACGCATCCAAATCTATCTGTACTGCGCAGGCAACGGAAACCATACGCAGATTGGTTTTTCGGGAATCGTCTGACATTGAAATGCGGGGATGTCGACGCGCCGACATGGAGATCCGAAGAGCAGCGCGCGCGTCACTTCAGCGTCTGCTAGAAGCGACTCCGGACCTCGGACCTCGGATTCCTAACTCTTATCATTGCCCTTCTATTTCAGCAAGATACGCAATACCCGAGAAGAGGTCGTCCAACTTCTTCAGCAGGCGCAGGCGATTCTGCCGGACCGCTCGATCCTCGGCCATCACCAGGACCTTGTCGAAGAAACGATCGACCGCCGGACGCAACGTGGAAATCTGCTCAAGCGCCCGCTGATATTGCCGCGACTGGCGAAGCCTTTCCACTTCCCCGAAGATGTTGCCGTAAGCGGCGTGCAGGTCTCGCTCCTCGGTCTCTCTCACAAGTTCGGCATCAACCTCGCCGGGCTGCCAGTCGGAGGCAGAAGCAGATTTCGCCAGGATATTCCGAATGCGCTTCGCAGCGGCCGAGAGCGCCTCAAAGTCCTCGCCACCGCGCAGCGCATGCAACGCCTCGGCACGCCGCTCCGCATCCAAGGGATCGTCCCAGCGCCTGCCCGCCGCAAGGACCGCCCGCACCGTGTCATAGCGGAAATGCCGGACCTCCTCAAGGTAGTACTTCACACGCTCCCCAAAGAACACCTCGACAGCAGCAAGGGCTTGGCTCCACGGCATGGCCGTCTCCCGTCTTTCACCCATATGCCCGCCGAGATAGGAGTCAAAAGGTACGAGCAGATTCCGCAGTGACACCGAGAACTTGAATTCAAGTAATACTTTAACTATTCCATTGGCCTGCCGCCGCAAAGCGAACGGGTCGCTTGAGCCGGTGGGTTCATGCCCAGCGGCGAACCCGGCTGCGACACTGTCCAGCTTATCAGCCAGGGAGACGACCGCCCCAACCATTGACCTTGGCGACTTCCCTTCCGCGCCCAGCGGCAGGTAGTGGTCATAAACCGCCGTCGCCACTTCTTCAAGTTCTCCTTGAACTTTTGCGTAGAGACCGCCCACCACACCTTGCAGTTCGGTGAACTCCTGCACCATCTGGGTCGTGAGGTCGCACTTCGACAGTTCCACGGCCCGCAAGATCGCCGCGCGCTCGGAAGCACCCAACACACCCGCTGTCTCCAGGTCGCCCGCAATGCGGCCAGCCAGGAGTCTCATGCGTTGCATCTTGTCGCCGTAACTGCCGAGCCCCGCCTGATAGGTGACACGATCGAGCCAGCCCACGCGCTGCGCGAGCGGCGCCTGCTGGTCCGCTTTCCAGAAGAACTCCGCATCGCGAAAACGCGCCGTCAGCACCCGCTGGTGCCCTTGGCGAATTAACCCCTTGGGGTCGGAATCCTTGTTGAGGACAACGACAAAGTTCGGGCGCAGATTCCCCGCTCCGTCCTCCACCGCAAAATATCTCTGGTGATCGCGCATCACGGTGATCAGGATTTCACGCGGCAAGTGGAGAAAGCGCTCGTCTAAGCTCCCCAACATGGGCCGCGGCCATTCGGTCGAGTTCGCAATCCAATCCGTCAACCACTCATCCTGCACGATTCGCAGGCCCAATTCTTCAACCAAAGCTTTCGATTCGTTCTGGACGCGCGCACTGCGCATTGCTTTATCAATTTCAACATTAGCTTGTGCCAATTTCTTCATGTAGTCCTTGAAGCTTGTCACACGGCGAGGCTTCAGGCCTTTGGCGCGGTGCCCAAACGTAGAGTCGCCGGACTTCACGCCCAGAACCTCAAACTGCACGATCTCTGCCTGCTTCCCTTCTCCGAGCAGAGCCACGATCCAGCGAATGGGGCGGACAAAACGCGGGCCGGATTTCTCCAGCCAGTACATGTTCTTGGGAAAACTCAAGGAGAGGACGGCAGCAGGCAGCATTCCGCGCAAAACCTCGCCTGCCGGGCACCCGGGCGTGGTCTTGCGCAGCGCCAGGTATTCTCCTTTGGGAGTGGTGGTGCGAATTAGATCTTCCGGGCGCGCTGAATTCTTCTGCACAAAGCTCTCGGCTGCGCGCGTGTAGTGGCCTTCGGCGTCCACCGCCACCTTGACGGGCGGCCCCACGAGCTCTTGCACTTGGTCCGCCTGCCGCGCCAGGACGCGAGGAACATGGACGACCAGACGGCGCGGAGTCGAGTAGGTTCGCAAACCCTGAACCGCACCAGATGCTTCCGGCAACAGACGCGCCTCGCGCAAACCCGCGAAGACCCGCTCCCCCAAGCCCTTCTCGGCGTCGTCCAGAAAGCGTGCCGGAATCTCCTCACACCCGACTTCGAGCAGCAGGGCCAACGTGCCGGAAGCACTGCGTTGTGGCTCGGCCTCTGGCGCTCCGCGCTCCACAGTTTGCAAATCCTCCGCTAGAGCCTTCATGCCTGCTGTACCTCCGGTGTGGACTTGGCCATCCGATCCATGTGGATCGCGGCTACCGCGCAGGCCAGTTTGCGCACGCGGGCGATCAGCGCCACCCGCTCCGTGACACTGATGGCGCCACGCGCGTCGAGAATGTTAAACAGGTGGGAGCATTTCAGAGTCAGGTCGTAGGCCTTGCGCAATGGAAGTCCGCGTGTTGATGTATTGCTTTCATTATCTGCAGCATTCTGTTTATTCCGCTTATCTTGCCAAGATCCAACGGAAGCAAAACAACTACCGAGCAACCGGGCAGCTTCCCCTTCGTAGAGATCGAGTAACTTGCGGCAAGTCTCAGGGTCTGCAGCTTCGAAATCGTAGATGGAGAACTCCACTTCCTCGGCGTGGCGCATGTCCCCGTAAGTTACCGTAGGGTTCCAACGCACCTGGTAGACGTTCTCAACGTTCTGCAAGAAAGCGGCGATGCGTTCGAGACCATAGGTCAGCTCGGCGCTAATGGGCTCGAGATCGATGCCTCCCGACTGCTGAAAGTAGGTGAACTGCGTCACCTCCAGGCCGTCCAGCATCACCTGCCAGCCCGTTCCCCACGCGCCCAGGGTCGGCGCCTCCCAGTTGTCTTCCTCGAAACGGATATCGTGGTCGCGCAGGTCGATGCCGATAGCTCCCAGGCTCTCGAGGTAGAGATCCTGGACGTTCGCCGGCGGCGGCTTGAGGATGACCTGCATCTGCGTATGCTTGAGCAGCCGGTTGGGGTTCTCACCATAGCGGCCGTCCGCCGGCCGCCGCGAGGGTTGCACGTAGGCCACGCGCCAAGGCTCTGGCCCCAGCACGCGCAGGAAGGTCTCAGGGCACATCGTACCCGCACCGACTTCCACGTCGTAGGGCAAAGCAATCACGCACCCTTGGCGCGCCCAGAATTCGCTGAGGCAGAAAATCATGTCCTGGAAAGTAAGCGGACCCGCGGTCGAGCTTTCAGGTTTTGTTCGAGCTGGCACTGGTGTTGTCCTTTTTGGTTTTCAGTTCTCAGTTTTCCGTCTACAGTTGTCGGCTATCAGTTGTCAGCATGCAGCCGGTCTCACCCGAACTGTTCCCAAGCGTCCGGGGACCAGCCCTATGCGGTTCTTTACTGAAAACTGAGAACTGACAACTCTATTCAAACTTCCCCTTCCATCATCTCCCGGGTGATCAGTTTCCGTTCCGTATGGCTTTCGATGATCACCTCAAAGAAGCGCCGGGCTTCGTTGCAGCCGGGGGGAACCTTCTCCGCTGTAAGCCAGCGGTCGAGCGGCGCGTGACACGCCTTTTGAATCATGGCCAGCGCCGCCCCTGGAACCTTCATACTTGCGCCGCCTGCGCAGTTGCGGCACAAGAGCGCTTCCGCTCCGGGCCGGAAGTAGCCGTCCGTTTCTTCGAAGACGGTGCCGCACCCGGGGCACGCTGCCAAGTCCGGCAGGAAGCCGCCCAAACGCAGCATCCAGTAATCAAAATAGAGCAGCGGACGACTCAGTTCACCGGAGTTCTTGAGGGCTCGCAGCACCGCCACGAGCAAGCGGAAAGCACGGTCGTTGACCTCGCGCTCGGGCAGCAACCGCTCGCCCACTTCGGCAAGGTACTGAGCCGCAAGCTGCACGCGGTAGTCCTTCTGCATATCAAAGAAGGACTCGACCAGCTCAGCGGAATTCAGGTGCAGCAGGTCGCGATTCTCGCGCTCGAAGATCCACAAACGCACGTAGCTGAGGGGTTCGAGCGTGCTGCCAAAGCGGCTTTTGGGCCGCTGGGCACCTCGGGCCACCGCCCGCAGGCGGCCAAGCTGCCGGGTGAAAAGTGAAGCGATCTTGTCAGCTTCGCCCAGGCGGTAGGTTCTAAAGACGACGGCTTCGGTTTCGCGCAGTGGCATGCCAATGTCGACGCGCCGACAAAGTCAATACGTTAGCATACGCCTCGCGAGGCCGGGAAGCGAAAAACGCGGCCACGCACCGGCGAGATCCAGTGCCGCAGCGCAAGGAATTACCTCCACAGCCCGCTCAAAATACCCAGGCACAGCGCCATCCGGGGCCGATGTCGCCTTGGGTTCCCCCTGATTCCACAACCCGCCGGACGATGTGAAAACCTCACGCCCCGTCACCCCCGCGCGCGGGAGGACGAGCGCTGTTCCCTCTCGCCTATTCTCTATTTGCTGCGTCATCCCCGCGGGGGGCGAGTCTCTATTCCCTGCAAGTTCGTCGTCCCTGCGCAAGGGAATCAGTTTCCGGCAAGCGGGGCCAGTCTTCGCCAGCCTAACTGAGCGGGCGCTTTTTCGAGAACGCGAAAGGTCTCTAGGTGCATGGCTCGGGCGGAAGTCTGCGCGAAGGCTGCTTGTGCCAGCCTGCTAAGAGAAACTATCGATCCTCCGCTTGGCTCAGGCTGACCAGCACTCTTCTCAGGAACCTGTTTGACGTCCTCTTACGGCAGGGCAAAACCAGTGGGCGGCATCGGATGGCACTCACCATGCCGAAACGCTACGGCGAGATCGGATTCGTCTGGGGGTACAGAGGCAGCCCAACCTTTCACCCTCCGGCAGCCACCGCCTCGCACCAGGAGATGATGGGGCAGACACGCAAGTCCGCCCCGGCGGCATCGGTTGGCTGGACGCAAGGGCGCACCCTCGTGGGGTGCCCTCTCCCGCGGAAGGGCTCGCTTGTTCGCTTGCCCCTCTCCTCGCGCCCAGCAACTCACTGCTCCCAAACTTGGCGGCAATCCGCGAACTTAAAGTTTAGCTTTAATAATTCCAGCGCCGTCCCGGCGGCAACTTCTGACGCTGCTCACTTGCCACGGCGCCTTCGATGCCGGCAGGAGCACAGCGAAGTCCCGTCCAGGCGTCGCCCGCGGCAAGCGCGAGCAGCCTCGCCAACAACGGCATGCACCGTGAACGGCCCGCGTGCCCTGCCTCGAAATGGACGCTGTGGCAACGAGGAAACTCCCATTAGCTCTTCCGAAAACCGGCATCGAGGCCTCATTTCGGGCCAGATCCTGTGGAAATCCCTGTGATTTATGTTCATAACAAGTTATGTTAACAAATACCGCCCCGTCCAATTAGTTATCAGACGTGCCTGTGGATGCATTCTCGCGCCTCAGCCGCCACGCACTTCCGGCCACCTGGGCGGCACTCCCCTTCCCCAAGTCAGGCTGGGTAAGTGAGAACTCGCCCCTCCCAAGAGAGCGGCGGGCGCCACGCCCGAGCCGCAACCGTAACCTGCATGTCTCACCACCTTGGGACGTTCGTGGAAGGGCAGGGCTTCAGCCCCGCCCTTCCCAAAACCGGTGAGAAATCCGGGCTAAGGCGCACGTCGCGACGGCACCCCGCCGCTTCGTTGCCACAAAACGGAGTGAGGGGACAGAAGTCCGGGCAGAAAGAACCTCAGGAAGCACATTAAGTAAGGAGGACTAGGAGGCAGAAAGGAAGCCAGCGGGGTTCCCTTCCCTGCCCTACAAGGGCACCCATGCTCACACGTGGAGGAGTCTCAGAGGACAGGTTAGAAAGGGAGTGGATGAGGTTCACGCACCCAGGCCAGTCGCTGACAAGGATGGGAGTCACGCGGCACGCACCGGCGAGACAGGAAGAGTGGGAAGTTACCGAGACCGGACCATCTTCACAGACCCAGCTTCGGCCACAGGTCATCGACCTTCTTCTTGGCATCCGGGTCCATGGTGATCTCATCCGGCCACGGACGGGTGAAGCCTTCGCTAGGCCACTTGTGGGTGGCATCGATCCCCATTTTGGAGCCGAAGTTCGGCAGGCGAGAGGCGTGTTCCAATTGGTCCACAGGTCCCAGGGTAAACTGGATATCGCGCTCGGGGTCGATATGGTTCAGGGCCTTCCAGGCGACCTCCTCCGGGTCTTGGACGTTCACGTCGTGGTCGACGATCACCAGGCACTTGGTGAACATGGCGCCCGGCATACCCCAGATAGCGTGCATCACCTTACGGGCGTGGCCGGGGAAACTCTTGCGGATAGAGATCAACATCAGGTTGTGGAAAACGCCGGCGGGCGGCATGTGCATATCAACGATCTCGGGCAACTGTTTTCGGAGCAAGGGCAGGAACAGACGCTCCACGGCGTAGCCCATCCAGTAATCCTCCATGGGCGGCCGGCCAACCACGGTCGAGACGTAGATCGGGTCGCGGCGGCGGGTAATACAGGTAACGTGGAAGGCCGGGAACTTATCGGGAAGCGAGTAGTAACCGGTGTGATCGCCGAACGGCCCCTCCGTGCGAATGTCGTCGAGGTCAACGTAACCCTCCAGGACGATTTCGGCCTGGGCGGGCACCTCCAAATCCACCGTCTCGCACTTCACGAGTTCCACGGGAGCCTGGCGCAGGAAGCCCGCGAAAAGAAACTCGTCTAGATCTTCGGGTAACGGCAGTACGCCGGAAAGCATGGTGACCGGGTCAGCCCCGAGCGCCACGGCGACGTCCATCCGGCGGCTCTTCCCTTCCCTGGCCAGCCAGCGGAAGTGCTCGGCGCCTCCCTTGTGCACCTGCCAGTGCATGCCGGTGGTGCGCTCGTCGAAGACTTGCATGCGGTAGCAGCCGACATTGCGCCGCCCATTCTTAGGGCTGCGCGTGATGACCATCGGAAAGGTGATGAAGCGGCCCCCGTCCTGGGGCCAGCATTTCATGATAGGCAGACGTGCCAACGAACAGTCCTGGCCGTGCTCGATCACCTCTTTGACGGGACCGGAGCGAACCGTCTTGGGAAAGAACGACCCCAGTTCAGAAAGTTTGGGCAGCAGCCTAACCTTATCTATAAAGCCCTCGGGCGGCTTCATCTCCAGGAGGTTCGAGATCCGGAGCGCCACATCTTCGAGCGACCCCACCTCCAGCGCCAACTCCAGACGATTCTTGCTTCCCAGCATGTTGATCAGCAGGGGCATGGAATAGTTCACGCCATCCCGGGCCGAGCGCGGGCGTTCGAATAGAAGCGCTGGCCCGCTGGCCTTTGAGACGCGGTCGGTGATCTCGGTAATTTCGAGATCGACATCCGCTTCCGCGGAGAGCCGCCGCACCTCACCAGCCATTTCCAACCTGGCGAGGAAGTCGCGCAAATCCTGGTAAGCCATCGCAGAACCTCGAGGGAAACTTGAAGATTGATCGGCTAGTCATCGACGCGGCCAAGCGTTCGTATGCCCAGCCGAATCTGCCACCGCTAAGACTTGCAGCATTGCAGATGCAACGAGACAAATCAAGAGGTTACCAACACTGCCGCGCAGGGTTCTAATTCGCTCCGTAGCGGTAGTCTAAAGAGGCTGCGGAAAGAGGTTGCAATCCGTCGTCCTGAGGAAGCGACGCCGACGAAGGACCCCGGTATTTGCTTCGAAACGTAAATGCTGAGGTCCTTCGCCGTTCTCTCGAAAAACACCCATTCCCGTCGTTCCCGCGAAGGCGGAACCCCGTTGCCCGAAACTGGACCCCCGCCTTCGCGGGGGCGACGGTGGTCAAGCCGTGCTCCCTAGCCACCAGCACACCGGCCACCCGCCTCCGCGGCGACAGCTTCGCGGGAGCGACAGCGAGTGGGATTTCCACATCATCGGTGGGCTGGGGGCCATGAAGCACTCGGGAAGGCATCCTCATCGACCTTATTCGGCAGCCTCTTTAGCCTGGCAACTGCCGCCCTAAAAGACGGCGCTACCTTCAGACCGGGGCGCGTCCCTGCCGCTGGCGCTTGACATTGAGCTCCCAGGGCCGGAAACTAGGCTCGCACTCTGGCAAAAGATCGCGCGCCTGTCGAGCGGGCAGGCGGATGGTCCGGCTATCCGGAACCCGGGAGAACGGCCTATGCGGCGGTCGGTAAGGAGCGGGCAGGGCACGAGGTTTTGCGTGACGGCTCTCGTACTGGCCAGCTCTCTGCTTCTCCCTGCCAGGGGAGCGCCAGGGCAGAATGAGAGTGACGTTTCCACGCGCGACGTCGAGACTCCCTTCAAACTTCAGGTGGAGCGCAATCTGGTTCTGGTCCGCGTGCTTGTCCGCGACAACAAGGGGCGCGCCGTAGAAAATCTCCACAAAGAAGACTTTCAGCTCTTCGACCGCGGGAAGCCTCAGACGATTCTGCATTTCTCCTTAGAGAACCCGACTGCCAAAGCTGCCGCCAAACCAACCGAGAAGCCGCCGGAAACCGAAGCGGAACCCGACGCCTCCGCCCAGGCTCCCGCTGCAACAGGAGCGCCCACCCGCTTTCTGGCGCTCTACTTCGACGACGTTCACACCTCGTTTCAGGATTTAGCACGCACGCGAGACGCCGCCGACCATTATCTGGCCGGCGCCGTCCAGCCGGGTGACCGCGTAGGCGTGTTCACCGTTTCCGGGCAGAAACAGGTTGATTTCACGGCCGACCTTAAGCAAGTACACGCGGCTCTTTTTGACCTCCAGCCCCGCCCTATCGCCCCAAGAAACAAGGTCTGCGTGGACATCCCGCCCTATGAGGCATATCTGATTGTCGAGCGTCAGGACCCGGACGCCATTGCGCTGGCCACGGAGGAAGCTTTCAACCGGTGTTTTGCGAACCAAGCAACAAGTTCCCAAGCGCTCGCCGCTGCCCGTGCCGAAGCACAGCAGGAAGCCCAGGGAGAAGCCACACAGGCGCTCATGATGGCAGAGCACGAATCGCGGGCCGCCCTGCGGGGGGTGGGGGAACTGATCCGCCGCTTGGCCCTGTTCCCTGGGCAACGCAGCATGATCATCGTCTCTGACGGGTTCCTGACCGAGACGCTTACCTACGAACTCGGCCAACTCATCGACCGGGCGCTGCGTCTCCACGTGACGCTCAATGCACTCGACGCGCGCGGCCTTTACACTGACGCCGGAATCATAGACGCATCTGAACGGGGCCCGGCCACAGCCGATGCCATGTTAGTAGCACGCAAGAGCAGCATGCTCCGAACCAGTGCAACGATAGAATCTGACGCCATGGCCTCGCTCGCGGCTGAGACCGGGGGCATCTTTTTCCACAACAGTAATGATTATGAGGGCGGTTTCCGGCGCACCGCGGCGCTTCCCGATCCTTATTATGTTCTCGCCTTTTCTCCTCAGAACCTGAAGCTTGACGGCTCCTTTCACCCCCTCAAGGTGAAACTACTGTCTTCTTCCGGGCTCACTGTACAGGCACGGCGCGGTTACTATGCCCCTCGAAAGGTTGCTGATCCCGCCGAGCAGGAGAAACAGGAGATCCAAGAAGCTCTCTTCTCTCAAGACGAACTGCGCGAACTGCCGGTTGAGGTTCGAACCCAGTTCTTTATGAAGAGCGCGTCCGAGGCGCAGCTTTCCGTGCTGGCGCGCCTCGACTTGCACCCCGTGCATTTCCGCAAGCAGGCGGATCGCAACGCGGACGATCTGACCTTTGTCGCCGGCCTCTTTGATCGAGACGGCCATTTCGTGACCGCCCAGGAAAAGGTCGTGCAATTGCGCTTACGCGACGCCAGCTTGGCGGCGTTTCTACAATCAGGGATTACGCTTCGCACGCGTTTCGACGTCAAACCGGGAACATACTTGGTGCGCCTGGTCGTCCGGGATGCTGAAGGTGGGCAGATTGCCGGACTGAACCACTCGGTGGAAATCCCTTACCAGTGAGGTGCAGCATGGCTCGGCATCAAACAACGCTGGTTTTTGGTCTTCTCCTCGCGTTGGCTTGCCTGGGAGTCAAATCGGCACTTGCGCCCGCGGCTCCGGCAGGCATTCAAAACACTGCCTCACAGGCCGTCGCAACCGCCTCGGGAGTGATCAAGGCGGAGGCCAACCTGGTCCTGGTTGATGTAATCGCCACCGACAAGAAGGGGGATTACATCCAAGACTTGCAGCAAAAAGAGTTTCACGTCTTTGAAGATGACGTCGAACAGAAGACCACCAGCTTCTCACACGGGGCCGACATCCAGCCAAATGCCCCACAGTCGCAGCGCTACATGGTGCTTTTCTTCGACGATTCCACCATGAACCCGGCAGACCAGATGCGGGCACGCCAGGCCGCCGCGAAGTTTGTGGAACGTACGGCTTCGCCCAACCGGATGATGGCTGTGGTGGACTTCGGGGGAACGCTGAACGTCGCTCAGAATTTCACCGCGGACGGCGACCGGCTCCAGCGTGCGGTGGCCAACGTGAAATACTCGGCAGTCCAATCCAATGAGCCGATGACCAGCGTGCAAGTTGCCTCGCTGTCGGGACCACCGCTCTTGAGCACGATGGCCAGCAACGACTTTGCCGCCCGCAGCGCTTTGCTGGCCATGCGCGAACTTGCCAAGATGCTCTTGACCGTGCCGGGGCGCAAGACTCTGATCCTGTTCTCCGGCGGCTTCCCGCTAACCCCGGACCGGCAATCGGAACTTACTGCCACAACGGACGCTCTGAACAAGGCGAACATTGCTGTCTATCCCGTCGACGTACGGGGTCTGGTTGTTTCGGCGTCGCCCACAAGCGGCTTACGCATTCCTTTCCTTCCCGGCTTTGCGCTCGGGGTAAACTACGACGGTGTTGATTCCACTTTTCCACATCTCCCTGGCCTCTGGGCTGCCCTGGCCATGCCTCCTGACCCCAATCCCCAGCGTGGAGGTACCGGTGGTGGTGTGGGAGGTGGGACAGGTGGTGCGGGCGCCGGGGGCCGCGGAGGAGTAAGCGGTGGTGGCACGAGCGGCGGGGGAACCGGAGGTGGCCGTGGCGGGACGGGCGGCACGAGCGGCGGTACTAGCGGTGGAAAAGGGGGAACCGGCGGCGCCGGCGCTGGCAAGGGAGGCTCCGGCGGCACGAGTGGCGGAAAGGGTGGCGGGGGAACGACCACCAGCGGGGGACGAGGAGGCGCGGGCGCGACAGGTTATAATCCCAACGCAAACCTCTCCGTGATCTGCAACAGCATCATGGCCAGCCAGGATCCCCGCTGCGCCACCCTGCAAACACTCAACAATATCCCGCCGAGCGTGGCGACAAACCAGCAGGTTCTCTATGCTCTCGCCTCGGCCACGGGCGGCTTCCCGATCTTCAACACCAACGACTTCCTGGCGGGACTCGACAAGATCGCCAAAGAATTAAACGAGTACTACATTCTCGGCTATGTTCCTCCTAGTCAGACTCATGACGGGCGCTACCACCGCATCCGGGTCAAGGTGGACCGTGGCGGTGTGAACGTGCGTGCTCGCAACGGCTACTTCGACGTGAAGAGCCGCGATCTGCTGGCCGGGCGACCTGAGGAGAAGGCACTTGAAGCGCAGGCCGCCAGCCCCCAGGCGGGCGACATCCCGGTGACGATGAGCGCTCCCTATTTCTATACCGGACCCGGCATTGCTCGTGTGAATCTCGCCGCATCCTTTCCGGCTTCGTCGATCGACTTCGAGAAACAGAAAGGCAATTTCCACTCCCAGATCAACATACTGGGAATCGCCTATCGTCCAGACGGCTCCGTGGGCGCGCGCTTCAGCGACAATTTGAAACTCGACTACGACAAAAAGGCGTTCAAAGAAGCGAGCCAAGGCTCCCTGCCTTATCAGACGGTTTTTGATATCGCGCCAGGAAAGTACACCCTCAAGCTGGTGCTCAGTACGGGAGGCCAGAAGTTCGGCAAGTACGAACTACCCCTCACCGTCGAGGCGTTCTCCGGAAACGAATTCGCCTTGGCGGGCCCGGCACTGAGCAACCAACTGGTTCCGGTCTCCCAACTCAGCGTCAATATGGACGAGGCCCTGCTGGAGGAACGGACGCCGCTGCTGTTCAAGGGAATGCAAATCGTTCCGTCGTCCGACAATCACTTTGCCAAGAGCGACGAGCCGGTCTTTTACGTGGAACTCTACGACCCCATCTTGAAACGCGAGATTCCGCGCATGGGAGTCCTGTTCGACATTGTCAACCGGAAGACCAATCAGCAGGTCTATTCCTCCAACACTGTCCCGATTGACAATTACATTCAGAAGGGGAATCCGCTGGTGCCGCTGGGCCTGAAGCTGCCGATCAGCGACCTTGCGCCAGGAGACTACCGCTTTGAGATTCGGGGACGCGATTCCGCCGGCAACGCCTCACCGGTGCGCAGCGCGGATTTCTCTGTCGAGTGAGTGGCGGCGCGGCTGATTGCCAGTGAGACGTGCTGAGGACTTGGAGAACGCCACGACCGTTTTCACCGCCGAGACGCACAGGCGCGGAGACTTAGAAACACAGGGTCTCTTCTCTACATCCCAGCGGTTCTGCGGTGGGGCGCCCCTGTGAGTTAAGATACCTTGTGCCCTCGCGTCTGACGAAACATGTGAATAGGGGCAGGGAGAACCGGCGCGGCCAGCAAGAGGACGCCGCAGTCTCCCGCTCTACCGCAATCCGCCGCTCTCTCCTGGCTTGGTTTCGCGCCCAGGCGCGGGAATTGCCCTGGCGCGCGACGCGCGATCCTTACGCAATCTGGCTTTCGGAGATCATGCTCCAGCAGACGCAGATTGCAACCGTAATTCCGTACTACCACCGATTCCTCACTGCTTTCCCCACCGTGCCGGACCTCGCCCGAGCTCCCTTGGAGCGTGTGCTGGAACTATGGTCAGGATTAGGTTACTACCGCCGCGCCCGCCACCTGCACGAAGCAGCGCAAGTTGTGGCCGCGAAGTACCAGGGGCACTTTCCCGAAGACTACACCACTCTGCGTACGCTTCCCGGCATTGGCGATTACACGGCGCGGGCCATCCTGAGCATCGCCTTTGATCAACCCTATGCGGTGCTGGACGGAAACGTGGCTCGTGTCATCGCGCGGATCGAGGCTCGACGTGGCAACCTGCACGAAATCCTCTTCCGGCGGGCCGTCGAGCAGGAGCTTGCCGTTCTCCTTTCCCGTCGCGAGCCGGGGAACTTCAACCAAGCCATGATGGAACTCGGCCAGACGCTCTGCCTGCCGCGCTCGCCGCATTGCCCGGACTGCCCGCTTTCCAAATGGTGCCGCGGCCATCACTCCGGCGACCCGGAAGTCTTCCCCGCCCCGCGGCCACGGCGCGCCACCGAATCCCACCATCTCGCCGTCGCCTTTCTGCTCGTGGGATCACGCGTCGCCATGGTGCGCGGCCTCGATGACGGGTTGCTGGCCGACCTCTGGAACTTCCCCGCCGCTTTCGGTGCGTCTCCTGCAGACGCGCGCGCCCGCCTCGAAACGAAGTTACATCAGTTGACCCGAGCGCATTTTACTGTGGGGGAGCCCGTCGCCAAGTTTCGCCATGGCATCACGTATCGTTCCATCCAGGGCCTTGTCTACCCTGTCGAGAGAATTACAGCAGGCATGCGCGGCCACTGGCGATGGTTTGAACTCGCGCGCTTGCCCCAGGCCGCCATTTCCCAAGTGGCGCGGAAGGTGATCGAGAGCCTTTCGCCGCGCTGACGTGAGGGCGCACGGGCGTGCGCCCCTCGAGTGTACTTTCGAGTGAGCGAAATAAACTCCTTCTCGGATAGAATAAGACCCGAGGCCCATGAAGCCCGTGAGTACCACCCCTCCAAACAGCGCGGCGACCGTCCCTGACAAGCAGGCCCACATCAGCGTGCAGCGTTTCTTTGAGGTTTCCCTGCTGCTGATGCTGGCCGTGGGCTTTCTCACCGTGGCGACGACGGGAAAGCTCGACACGATTTCCATCGTGGGCCTGCTGGGCGCGCTGGTTATCAAGCTTTGGAGCTACGTGCGCGCGGCCGATTATTCCCTTTCGCCGAAGACAGTCACGCGGGCTTCGATCGTCTACATTGTCTTCTACGGACTCGATTTTCTGATCTTCTCACCCGGCCCCACCGTACTTGATCACATGCTGACAGCCACGGTTCACCTGGTGCTCTTCACGGCCGTGATCAAGATCTTCTCGGCACGTACGTACCGCGATTACGGGTACCTGGCCGCGCTATCGTTCCTGATGATGCTGGCCAGCGCTGTGCTTACCGTCGGCAGCACTTTTTTGGTCTTCTTTGTCCTCTACGTTCTGGTGGCGATATCGACCTTCATCAGTTACGAAATCAAACGCAGTATGGAAGCAGCCCGGCGTGCGGCGGAGGGGCCGTTTCGAGTTGCGAAGCAGAACCGCCAGGCCATCGAAAAAGCGCTGGCGACAGCGGCCGCCGGGCTGGCCGTGGGTATCATCATTTTGGCCACTCTGCTGTTCTTCGTAATCCCCCGCTATCGCGCCGCCTATCTGACCGGCTTTTCCATGCAGGCGCAGAACATTACGGGCTTCACGGAATCCGTCAACCTCGGGGACATCCGCAAAATCCTGCGGTCGCCGTTGGTGGTGATGCGCGTGATGCCGGAAGGCAGTCCACGGGCCTTCTCGGGAATCAAATGGCGAGGAGTAAGTCTCAACAGCTTCGACGGCAAGCACTGGTTTAACGACAACACGGAGCAGTTTCCGTTGCCGCCGGCCGGTTCGGGGCACTTCGTGCTCCCGCTGCCGGAGGGATATGGACGCCGTCCGCACCGCAGCCTTCGCTACCGCGTGGTGCGGCCGGCGCTCTCAACCGACGTGATCTTTGCGGCAGCCGAGCCACGAGAACTGAGCGGCAACATCAGCATGGTGTCGTTCGACGAGACCAACTCGCTGCACAGCCCGCAGCACGCGAACGTCCCCTTCGCTTACGAAGTGGTTTCGGACGTGGGCATACCGTCCTCAGCCGACCTGCGCAAAGCTTCTGACACCTACCCGGAAGCCATTCGCCTGGTTTACCTGCGCCTTCCCAACACGAACCCGCGTATTGCCGAACTGGCTCACACGCTCACGGCCGCTGCCCAGAACAACTACGATCGGGCCGTTGCCGTCGAGTCATACCTGCGGAACAATTTCCAATACACGCTTGACCCTCCGGCCATTGAGCCGGCGGACCCTGTGGGGAGCTTCCTATTCAAAGCCAAGGCTGGCTACTGCGAATACTTCGCTGCCGCCATGGCCGTGATGCTGCGCACGCTCGGCATTCCCGCGCGCCTCGTTAACGGCTTCCAGACGGGCTCGTACAATCCCCTTGGCCATGACCTGGTCGTGCGTGCGCGCGACGCGCATAGCTGGGTTGAGGTCTACTTCCCAGGCTGCGGCTGGATTTCTTTCGATCCGACGCCCGCGGATCCCCATCCTGCGCTGCCCGGCGCGTGGGACGATTATGTGGACACGGCGGCCCTTTTCTGGAATGAGTGGATTGTCAATTACGATTTCAGCCACCAAGTGCGTTTGGCAAAAGAGATTGAACAGGACTCCCGCGACTTCCAACAGGTTTTTCGCCAGCGCACAGCTCGCTTTAAGCACGGGGGAATCCGCGCCGCTTTTCATGTGGAGGCGTGGCTAATCACCCATAAGTTCCTGGTTCTGGTCTTCATGGCAGGAGTTCTAGCAGGCCTGGTTCTCACCGACAAGCACTCGTCACTCGCCGAACTTCGCTTCCTGATCGCCTGGAAGTTCGCCCGCAAAGACGCAACTTTCAGCCACCGTGAAGCTTCACGGACCTATCAGCGCCTGCTGGGTGTTCTGGGCAAGAAGGGATACCGCAAGAAGCCCTCGCAGACCCCGCGCGAGTTCGCCCTCTCCTTCCTGACCACACCGTGGGGACCGGGAGTGATGGAGTTCACCCGCCTCTACAATCTCTTGCGTTTCGGCCGGGAAAGAGTCTCGCTCGACCGCCTCCGCCGCCTTTTGGAGGACATTGGGAAGTAAGAATAAGGTGCGGGAGCCATCGACAAGCTAGCCTGCATGTCTCGCCACTTTGGGACGTTAGTGGAAGGGCAGGGCTTCAGCCCCGCCGCTATCGTGGCCCCGATCCTCTGGGTGTTCCACCCGACGTCTTCTTGTGCCTGCCGCTGACCGGGCCGGCGCCGCACGGCAAGGTGGGACACCATGCGGCCTTTTCAGTTCAAGCCGATCAAGCCAGGTAGCATGCCGTCAGTCCGCTAGCCGCTCGTGGCCCGTGGCGCACGCACGAAAATCCATGCCTGCGCCACCCGCAAAGGGCTCGTGGTAAGAACCGACAAAGGCGACCGTACCCGACAACTCTTAGGTGCACGCCGTCGGCGCTCAACAGTGTTTACGGTTGTTTCAGCGTTCTCACAAAACTGATGACAGCATCCACTGATTCCGAAGAGAGCAGGTGCTGCACTTTGGCTTGCCCGATCCGGACGGGATCCATCATGCCCTTGCCCTCGCTGATAATTCCCCTCAACTCCTGGTCTGACTTTGACTGCACGGAAGCAGAAGTAAGTTTGGGAACGGCAGTCTTGAAGAACTTGTCAGCCGCCGGGTTGCCCTCGCCTCCGGCCCCGTGGCAGCGGGCGCAGGTACGTTCGAAGATTTGCCGACCTGATAGGTTGGGGGTTACACCCGCGATCATGGCGATCACGGTCTCATGGGAATGCTGCTTCGAGGTGGCAGCCACCAGCACCCCGTTCTGACCGGGTATCCATATCTCCGAAAGCACATGGCGGCCTTCGGAAACATCAAAGACCAGACCGCTGTCTCTATAGGGCGAGAATCCGCTGAGCTCGGTGATGAGCGGCAATCTCAAGTTGATGTTGTCGGGACCGCTGAGTAAAACCGTGCGATCGGCGACACCCACCGTAACTTGATATTCACCGGGTGGAAGGGTCTTGCCGCGTGCCTCGAAGGTGAAGGGGACCTTCGCGCGTATAATTGACGCAGCCGCCCCGTAAGCAGACATAGCTGCAAACAGGGTTAGAGCACTAAGCATGGTGAGTCTTCTAGCCATCACCAGCAGCGTAGACATGGGTGTTTCTCCTTGTATTGGTTTTGAGATATGGTAATGACGAAGCTGCACACTGCTGGTAACAATACAGTTGAAATTGCCATGGCGATAGCCAGAGGAAAGCCGTACAAGAACTCATAGGCGCCTCGTCCCGAGCCGCAGTCCGCCCCCCTGGACAAGTTGTGTGGCGCTGAACGACGGCGGCGACACGACAGGCCCTTGGTTGGTCGGTTATCAAGAGTCCCCATTCCACTTCGGTGCACAGGCCGGTCGGCAGCGCGCAATTCAAACTTCGATTTTCAGTCTGACCCTGAGAGGAACCTTAATATACAGGCTATCGCTTCCCTCAGCAAGCTTTTATTCGTTCGTCATTTGAGCTGAAATCAACGGCTGGCAGCCGTGGCTAACGCGGTCGGCTGTCTTCGGCGGGCCGCCGCATGACTCACGAACCTCTCAAACGGGAAATCCAGATCTGCCGGCGAGCGGGTCAGTGTATAAGGGTTGAGCTCAGGACATGGGAACCGACATTTCTATTTGGCTGGCTTTCCTGGCGTTTCACCCAGCGGTAGGCGGCCAGAGAATTCTTCCAGAAGAACTTCTCGGCTACGAAGGAACCCTTGGCGGTGAAGTAGTCGCGGACCACACCCAGCACTTGAGGGTACGAACCCCACTGGTCACTGTTGGGCCAATCGCTGCCGTACATCAGCCGGTCCGGCCCGAAGAGATCCCAAAGCTCGTCCAGTGTGGCCCGGTAGAAACTCAGTTCCTCAGGGACGCGGCCGTCGACGCGGCGCAGGACCTCCGAGACTTTAACGTACACCTGCGGCCGCTGCCCAAGTTCCCGCAGGTTGGCCTGAACGGCCGAACGCGCGGGCAATTCCGCCGGCATCTCCATTTGGGGGAGATGATCGATCACCACGCGCAGGCGGGGCACCTGATCGGTAAGCCGCACGATGGCTGAGATCAAGGCAGGGTCAGGATTGGCGCTGTCCATCTCGAGACCCTCGTCCGCCAGGGCCGCCAAGTCAGAGATGAACTGCGGCTGCGCGACCTGAGCGGCGAGGTTCCTGCCCCACAGGTTCCCGCACCGGATGCCGCGGAACAAAGGGTTGCGATGAAACCTCTCGAGATGCTGGCGGAAATCCGCCGTGCCCGGTTCGAGATTGCCCACGGTGCCGACAATGATCGGGTCCCGCGCAGCGACATCCAGCACCCACTGGTTGTCCGACAGCCAGGGGCTGCACTCAATCTCAATCGCGCCTACCACCCCGAGGCCACTCGTGACCTTCCGGTAGCGGTCAGGCAGCGCGGGTTGGTAAAGAATCCCGTCCTGCTTCTCCGGCCAGGGCACACCTTGCGGACGCCGCGGGTCAAAAAGATGAATGTGCGTGTCGATGATCGGCAGGGATCGGGACGAAGTTGCCCCAGCTTGAACTGCTAAGCCCGCAATACCCGCCGCCACGCCAAAAAAGGTTCTCCGATTCATGGCGGTGATTCTACCACGCGGATATGTTTTCACTTCGCGCAAGTGCCGGCGGCATAGGTGGCATTGGTAGCACTGGTAGCCACGGCACGAATTGTGTGCCGTGGGCTCCGAGTCGTTCAGCGCAACGCTCAAGTCGGGGTCCGATGCGTTGCTGCGGCAGCCAGTGGTAGGCCGTGGTGTCCACGGTCACTGCCTCTGTGACCGTGGGTTCTTCTTCCAGTGGCGAATGTCCGTTGAATTGGCAAGCGTGCCGCAGGATGCTGGAGGAGTCTCGGTTACCTCCCCCTGCGTACCACGCCCACGATCAAGTCTGCCTCCCGCACCCGGGCCGTGAGCCGGGCACAATCCCCATGAGTGCC
>Ga0335069_10002993_pt1 | contig 25737 bp, 22 predicted proteins | sample Lox_Sample_11_FD_206714 | JGI IMG/M metagenome (GOLD analysis project Ga0335069, IMG submission 206714) | Soil microbial communities from Loxahatchee National Wildlife Refuge, Florida, United States - Lox_Sample_1.1 | ecosystem: Environmental > Terrestrial > Soil > Wetlands | place: USA... | reverse complement strand
AGCGGCTCTCCGACCTCACGCGCCTCGCGCCCGGCATCTCCGACGCCTACAACTCCGTCGGCTACATCGACTACCTGACGGTGCGCGGCTACGTGCTCGACAACCGCTTCAACTACCGGCGCGACGGCCTGCCGATCAACGCCGAGACCTCCATTCCGCTCGACAACAAGGCCGCGATCGAGGTGCTCGAAGGCACGAGCGGCATGCAGGCCGGCACGAGCGCACCGGGCGGCCTCGTCAACTACGTCGTGAAGCGGCCGCTCGAGATGCCGCTGCGCCGCGCCACGATCGACTGGCAGCAGCCGGGCAGCGTGCTCGGCGCCGTCGACCTCTCGCAGCGCTTCGGCGAAGGCGGCGCCATCGGCGCGCGCCTGAACCTCGCCGCCGAGCACCTCGACCCGTGGCTGCGCGATGCGAAGGGCAGCCGCTCGCTCGCCGCGCTCGCGCTCGATGCGCGCGTCTCGGCCGATGCGCTGCTCGAAGGAGAGATCGAGCACAGCCACCGATCGCAGCCGAGCCAGCCGGGCTTCAGCGCGCTGGGCCCGGTGGTGCCGGCACCGGGCGACCCGCGCATCAACCTCAACGACCAGCCGTGGTCGCTGCCGGTCGTGTTCGATGCGACCACCGCATCGCTGCGCTGGCAGCAGCGGCTGAACGCCGACTGGCGCTTCACCGCGCACGCCATGACGCAGCACCTGAAGACCGACGACCGCGTCGCCTTCCCCTTCGGCTGCACCGCGGAAGGCAACTTCGACCGCTACTGCTCCGACGGCACCTTCGACCTCTACGACTACCGCAGCGAGAACGAGCGCAGGACCACCGATGCGCTCGATGCGCACGTCGACGGGCGCTTCGCCACGGGCAGTATCCGGCACGCGCTGACCACGGGCGTGCTCGGCTGGCGCACGCGGCTGCAGTTCCAGACGCAGACCTTCAACCTTGCGGGCGTCGGCACCGTCGACGGCAACACCATCGTGCCGCCCGCACCCGATCCGCTCTCGCCCACCACGAACCGCGACGAGCACACGACCGAGCTGTATGCGCGCGACGCGATCGCCTTCACCGCACGCGACACGCTCTGGCTCGGCCTGCGCCATTCACGGCTGCACCGCACGAGCATCGGCACCGACGGCACCGCGCCTATCGATGCCAGCCAGTCGTTCACGACGCCGTGGATCGCGGCGAGCCATGCGTTCGATGCGGGGCCCATCGTCTACGCGAGCTGGGGTCAGGGCGTCGAGAGCGAGGTCACGCCGAACCTGCCGATCTATTCGAACGCCGGGCAGCCGCTGCCTTCGCTGAAGAGCCGCCAGACCGAGATCGGTATCAAGGGCGAAGCCACGCACGCCGCGTGGAGCATCGCGGCTTTCGACATCGTGCGGCCGCTGTTCGGCGACATCGGCACCTGCGACCCGAACGTCGCGGGCAGCTGCGCGCACGAGCTCGACGGCACGCAGCGGCATCGCGGCGTCGAGGCCAGTGGGCGCGTGATCGCCGGCGCATGGACGCTCGACGGCGGCGCGCTGTGGCTGCACGCGCGACGCGAAGGCGGCCACGACCCGGCGCTCGACGGCAAGCGGCCGACCAATGTGCCGACGTACACGGCGAAGGTCGGGGTCGAATGGCGGCTCGACGAGGTGGCGATGCCAGGTCTCGCGCTGCGCGCGGGCGTCGTGCACGAGGGCTCGCGCGACGTGCTGCCCGACAACGGCCTCGGCATCCCGAGCTGGACGCGCGTGGACCTCGGCGCGCGGCTCATGCGGCAGGCAGGCGGCCGCACGTGGACCGTGCGCGCCGGCGTCGACAACGCCTTCGGCCGACGGGCATGGCGCGAGTCGCCGTACCAGTTCCAGCACGTGTACCTGTTCCCCCTCGCGCCGCGGACGGCGTGGGTGTCGGTGCAGGCCGATCTGTGAGGCTGTCGCCGGCCACCTCGGGCTTCGGAAGGAGGGCGTTCGCTATAATTTCCGACTCTTCCTCGATAGCTCAGTCGGTAGAGCGCCGGACTGTTAATCCGTAGGTCCCTGGTTCGAGCCCAGGTCGAGGAGCCAAATCTGACAAGGGGTAGCCGGTGAGTAGCCGCTACCCCTTGCCTCATTTCGGAAATGCTGGTGCCACTCTGGTGCCACTTTCGAGAGGGATGCGACGGAGCTGCATGGACTCCGACGGGACGAGAACGTCGGACCCAGAACTTGCAGTTGCACCGCAACGCCCTAGAAGCGCACGCTGAGCGTGATCCGCGCGCTTCGCGGCTCGACGGGATGGAAGTGGATGTCGTTCACGCCATCGACCGGTTCACCGCGTAGACGCGACGCGTAGTAGTAGTCGATATCGCTCGCCTGCTTGTCGAAGAGATTGAACACGTCGAGCGTTAGCTTGGCGTCGTTCGTGATGGCGTAGCCCACGCGCAGCGAAGCGAGTGTCGTCGACTGCGACCGCACGCTGTTGTCTTCGATCAGCGGGCGCGGTCCGAAGTAGCGCAGCTGGAATTGCGCCGACCAGGGCCCGTACGCTTCGAGCGTGGCACCGAACGACGCCACCTTCTCGATCGAGCCGGGGATGTAGTCGCCGATCACGTCGTGCTCGGTGAAGCGCGCGCGCGAGTACGAGAGGTCCAGGTCGAACAGGAGGTGGCGGTTCACGATCCAGTGGTTGTTCCACTCGATGCCTCTGCGGCGGCTCGCGCGGCTCGGCTCTGTGTCGCCCGCGTCACCCGAGAAGACCAGCTCCGAGTCGAGCTTCAACTGCCAGAGCGCGATCGAGCTCTGCAGGCCGGGCAAGGCTTCGGTGCGCAGGCCGACCTCGGCGCCCTTGGCGCGCACGAGTGGCGTCACCGGATCGGTGGGCAAGCCCTCCTTGGGTGTGACGGTCTCGGTGGTGCCACGTGCGTCGTTGCTGTGGAAGCCGTAACCGGCGTTCACGAACAGTTCCGTCTTCGACCACGGTCCGAAGATCGCCGAGAGCTTGGGCGTCCCCAGGCCAGCCTGGCGCGAGCCGCTGTTCGCAGCGATCGAGCTCGTCACGTCGAAGTCGTAGCGATCGGCCCGCAGGCCGGCCACCGTGCGAAGCCACGGCGTCCACTGGGTGGCGCTCTCGACGTACACCGATACGCTCGTCTCGCGCACGCGGCTCTCCTGCGTCACGGCGACTCGCTGACGCTGCACGGTCGAATAGAGGCCCACCGGATCGAGCCGGTCATGGCGCACCTGAAGGCCGACGGTGTTCGTCGTCTCGCGGCCAAGCCAGGCCGTGTTCCAGCTGCGCCGTGCATGCAGCCCGAACACGCGGCGCGTCTCGGATTGCTCGAACTGGTCGCCGTCGATCCCGGACGGATTCGCGGCTGGCCCGAGATCGATGGGGTTGTCGAGAAAGAACGTGAAGTTGGAAAACAGGTCGAGGTGCGAGCGGATCGCGTACGCATCCACGCGCAGGGCGCCATCCTCGAAGGCGTGTGCCAGGCGGTACGACAGGCTCTGCCGGTTCGTGAAGCCGCCATCGCTCGGGTCGAGCGCGCCGAAGCGGCCGATCAGGCCGCTGGTGACGGCGCGCAGCGGAATCTGGTCGGTCGAGTTCCAACCCGCGTCGTACGCCATCGCCGTCATCGCCTGGTGCGTGCGATCGCTGGTCGTGCTCCACCGCAGCATGCCGTTGCTCCGATGGAACTTCTCGGGGTTGTCCCAAGGGCCGTTGTTGTGCGCGAGCTCGAGCGCATAGAGCAGTTGTCCGCCGCCGGCCACGTTCGAGTTCGCGAGCAACCCACGCGCGAACTGATGCTCACCGAGCGTTGCCGATGCGATCCCGCGCGGCAACGTGTCCAGCAAGTCGATACGGGCGCTGCCAGCCGTTGCGAAGTCGCCGTCCTCGGCCACATAGGGGCCCTTGCGGTAGTGCACGCGCGCAACGAGCTCCGGAATCAGCCAGTTCAGGTCGCTGTAGCCCTGGCCGTGCGCATGCGTCGGCATGTTCACCGGCATGCCGTCCACGAAGGTCGCGAAGTCCGTGCCGTGGTCGAGGTTGAACCCGCGCAGGAAGTACTGGTTGGCCTTGCCGTCGCCGCTGTGCTGCGTGACGATCACGCCGGGTACAAACTCGAGGACCTCGGCGGGTCGCAGCGTGGGCCGCGCGGCGATGAGGCTCGCCCCCACGGTGCCTTCGCTGGCAGCGTCCGACGTGCCGACGGCGTTCTGGTAATGGCCTTGCACCTCGACCGGCTCGAGCCGCTCGGCGGCGGCGAGCGCGATCGGCGCCGAAGCGGCGCCATCCGGCAACCGCGGCCTGTCATCGCGGCCCTCGGCGCACGCGGACTCCGTGTGGAAGAAGGCAGCAGTGGCGATGACGACAAAGATGACTCGTGCGCGCACCGTGGCGGCCCAAGGTCGATGATCCATGAACGAGCTCCCGGTTCTGAGGCACGAAGCGCGCGCGCGCGTCGCTCAATCGGCGTAGCCGCAACGACAGCGGCGAGCACGGCTGCTCGACCGCTGTGCGCTGCGCTTCACACCGTCCGAGGTGGGCGATCTGGTGGATCGCCCTCGTGCGTCAAGACCGCCCACGAACCAGCCGGCGTCGCGACATGACCCACCAGGGGGTCCTGCCAAATGGGTGGTTCGGGCAGCAGCGCGATCAGGGCAGCCAACGCCGCGATCGTGGCGTCGTCGTCGCTTGCCGAAAGTGCGTCGGCCGGATTCTTGGCCAAGCGCACGATGCTCGGATCGCCCGGCGCGTGGTGGTGGTGGGCAACATGCGCATGCCCGTGCGCGGGTTCACCGGCTAGGTGTCCGCGCGCGGCCGGGGCGGCCGCCGGCGAACGCCGCACGTCGAGCAGCACCAGCTGCGCGCCCTTGGCCGAACGGTGCACATGGGCGGGGCCGCGCGTGGCACCGTACGCGGCCGCGAAGCCGTGCAGCATGACAACCATCGCGAGCGCGAGCACAAGGAGTCGATGAAAGCGCGGGAGAAGGCTGCTCATGGCGGACGGGACCTATGCCTCGCCATCACCGCGCATGCCTGCGCGGTGGATGCGTCAATGTATGACGATGCTTTAAATCATCATACATCCGATGAATCGGCGCCGCGACCGCTCGGCCCGTCGGTCGTGACGGTCTCCCGCGAGCCGGGCGCATCAGCGCCGTTGCCGTGAGCGGTTCGCGGGCAGCGGGGACGTCGACGGATGCAAGTGGTCGTGCCCGTGCGCGCGATGCACGGACATCGGGACGACGTGCAGCTGCCCGTGGCTCACACCGGGCTCCGCCATGACCGCCTGAGCGAAGGCGCGAACTTGGTCGCTGGGCCCCTTCAGGATCACGGTCTCGATGCAGTGATCATGATCGAGGTGCGCATGCGTTGTCGCAACTGTCAGCTCGTGATGCGCGTGCTGTAGGTCGGTGAGGCGCATCGCGAGCTGGCGCTGATGGTGGTTGTAGAGGTAGCTGAGCGTCGCCACGCACGGACCCGTCGGCTCGGCGCGCATCCGCAACTGGCCGATGTCATGCCGCAGCAGGTCGCGAAACGCCTCCGAGCGGTTGTCGTAGCCGCGTGTGCGAACCAGGGCGTCAAACGCATCTGCGAGGTGGTCGTCGACCGAGATCGTCAGTCGCTTCGTGGTGCTCCTAGCCGCTTGATACCGGAGCGACAGAGTATCTGCGGCCAGCGCCCTTCCGGCATCTGCAGACGTCGGTTCCTTCGCGCCTTTCGAGAGCTGGTGTAGGTCACGGTGCAGATCGAACCTCGGGTGCACTCCGCCGACGAACCTTGTCATGGCGCGGATCGCAGGTGTACGCTCGCGTTCACAAGACAAGTTGAGCGGGGGGTCCCGTATGGCGCACGAGCATGACGGCACAAAGCCCGTTGGCAGCGACCACTTGCACGAGCACTCGCATGAGCATGGTCACGTGCACACGCATGAGCACGAGCACTGGCATTGGCATGGGACGACGTATCACAACCACGTGCACCAGCACAGCCATTCCCACGAGCACGTCCATAGCCATCTCCACAGCCATGGCGATGGCACCGGCGCCCACACGCATTCACCGGACGAGCTGTCTCCCGGGCACGCGGCGCATACGCATGACCATCCGGGACACGGCGACACTCCCCACGACGATCATCAGCACTGACCGCGGCTGGGCCGCGTTGCGGGATGAACTCAGTGGAAATGCCGGTGCGAGTGAAAGGCACCGTCCTGATGCCGATGCGGATGAGCGTGCACTGCATCGCCCGCAGCCATGCGTTCTTCCAGTCGGCCGAACTTCCAGACCGCGACGGACAATCCCCACCCGACCAGAAATAGTCCGACGATGAGGTAGCCCAGCAGGCCGAAGTCGAACTCTGCCACCCGATCGAAGAATCCGCCCTGCAAGCCCAGCAGATGGATGAAGACCTGCAGCAGCTCGATCGTCCCGATGACCAGCGCGACCGTGACGGACAAGGCAGTGGTGGCGACGTTGTAGAAGATCTTGCGCAGCGGGTTCAGGAAGGCCCAGTTGTAGGCCCTCGACATCAGGACACCGTCGGTCGTGTCCATCAATGACATGCCGGAGGCGAACAGGATCGGCAGCGCGAGCACGGCGCCGACCGGAAGGTTGCCGACGGACGCTCCGGCCGTCATGGCGAGGAGGCCGATCTCCGACGCGGTGTCGAATCCCAGGCCGAAGAGCAGGCCCAGAGGAAACATCTGCCAGCTGTGGCCCAGCACTTTCTGCAACCTGCCGCCGAACAGCCGGTTGATCAATCCGCGCTGCGCGAGCAGCTGCTCGAGGTGATCATGGTCGTGCGTTCCCTGCCGAGCCTTGCGCCAGGCATCGAGGATGTCGAGCAGCACAAGCAAGTTCAGGATGCCGATGAACCACAGGAACACGCCGGAGACCCCGGCACCGATCAGGCTGCCGTAGTTCTTGAGCTCCGGAAGACTCCTCCCGACTGCGCCTGCGGCCACCGCCACGGCGATCGCCAGCGCGACGACGACCGTCGAGTGTCCGAGCGAGAAGAAGAACCCGACTCCGAGCGGTCGCTCGCCCTTCTGCATCAGATATCGCACCGTATCGTCGACGGCAGCGATGTGGTCAGCGTCGAACGCGTGCCGCAGTCCGAGCATGTAGGCTGCAAGGCCCAGTCCGACGATCGACGGAGATCGCACCGCATGGTGCACGTACAGCCCCCAGCCGATGCCGTGCAGGATCGCGATGAAGCCATAGAAGGCGATTAGGCGACCCCACTCCTGCGACGTGAACACCGGGCGCGATCGAGCATCGTGAGCGGGCGCGGCGGCGGTTCGAACCATGAGAGCAGCAGTCCTCGAAGTCGATCGCGACTGTAGCTTGGCCTTGTCTGCATGGCGACGTCACTTGCGCTCTTCATCCGATACGAGCACATGAGCGATCGCCGATCGCAAACCTCGGCCACGGGCCTCTATCAGTGCCACGAGCCGTACCGGTCGGCGGCTGTTGGACCGACCGGCCCATCAACGTGTCGCCATTCGCTGGCGCGCCGCCTATCCAAGTGCCTCGAGCAGCGGTCGCTGCGCAAGCTGGATCGAGGAGCCGCATCTGCGCCGCAGGGAGGCTCCTCACAACGCTCGACACCCGAGTCTTGCGCGCCGCGGCGTGCGCACCCAGCGCCGGTCCGATGCCGCGAAGGTCGAGGGTGATGCGATCACGCGGCACGACATCGTCACCGCAGGGCTGCAACGACTACGTCGGCGCGGGGCCGACCGACCTTCCGACTACTGGCGCAGGTCATCCTGCCGCCAGGCCACCGCCCGCTTCGCCACGCGCACCGGCACAGGAAACGTGTGGCCGGCGATCATGCGGTAGACCGTGGAGCGCCCCAGCCGGTCACGTGCAGCACCGCGGGAATTCGGAGGCGCCGCGGCATGGCGGGCGCTACGTAGTTGGCCGTCAGTTCGATGCCGGTTCGGAAGCAGCCACGAGAGCCACGTGCGGCGGATGCGCGAATTGTGGCGCGATGTCTAGAATCCGAGCGATGTCCTGGAAGCGCGGCATCAAGCGTTGCACGGCCTGGCTGGCCGCGGCCGCCGTTCTTCTCGGCGCTCTGATGCCGACGCTTTCCCTCGCCGTGCGCGGGAGCGCCGAAGGCGGCTGGGCCACGGTCTGCTCGGCGGCAGGCGAAAGGCGGGTCCGGCTCGACGCCTCGAACACCGAGCCGAAGCCGACGCCGCTCGGGCACGGCCCGCTGGGACCGCACTGTCCTTATTGCTCGTCGCACCTGGCGGCCCTCGGCATGCCGCCTGTGCAGGCGAGCTTCATCCCTCCCCGGGCAGACGACCCCGCCGTCGTCGAGCGGTCCGTCGCCGCGCCGGACGGGACCGTCTGGCTGCATCGCCAGCCACGCGGGCCGCCTCCAGCCAACATTCGCGCCTGACCTGGGGATCGCATCGCTCGTCGCGGGCGGTGGGATCCGTCTCCGCGCAGTCACTCCTGCGCGACCGATGTCGGCGGCGTCGCGAACGCGGCCGCCGCGTTTTGGAGCCAACATGTCTTTCAAGCCGATGATGGCGGCGGCCGCGCTGTGGGCCGCTGCAGCTTCCGCCTTCGCGCAGGTCCACGTCGACGACGTCTGGATGCGCGCCACCGTGCCGCAGCAACACGCCACTGCGGCGTTCATGAGGATCACGTCCGACCGCCCCGTGCGCCTCGTCGCGGCGAGTTCGCCCGCGGCGCCGACCGCGGAAGTCCACGAGATGAGCATGCAGGGCAACGTGATGACCATGCGCCCGGTGCAAGGCATTGACGTCTTGCCCGGGAAGGTCACCGTGCTCACGCCGAGCGGCTACCACGTGATGCTTCTCGACCTGCGCCGGCAGATCAAGGTGGGCGACCGCGTTCCACTCACGCTCGTCTTCGAGGACCGGGACAGGAAGCGGATCACTGTCGAGGCGTCGGCCGAGGCTCGCGCCCTGAATGCTGCCGCAGGCCAGCCGATGAAGAGCATGGCGTCCGCGCCGCACTGACGCGACGCGCGATCGTCGCCCCGGCCCGCCCCGAGCGCTGCTCGGGCCCCCATCGTTACCGCGATCGGCGCCGTCGTGCCGAGACGCTGCATCCCCAACCCACGCCATGAAGCCATTCGGATTCGACTCGATCGTCGCGGCCGCCGTCGCCGCCGCCCTGTCTGCGGCGGCGCCGTGCCTCCGTGCGCAGGCGGCGTCCCCACCCGATGTCGGCCATGCCGCCTCGGCGCCGGCCCAGACGCTCGAGCCGGTCACCGTCACGGGCAAGCCTGACGACTACCGCGCACCGCCCAGCAGCACCGCCACCCGCACCGACACCCCGGCCCTGCAGACACCGCAAAGCCTACAGGTCGTCCCGCGCGCGGTGATCGCCGACCAGAACGCGCTCAACCTCACCGATGCCGTCCGCAACGTCGCCGGCGTCCAGTCCGATTTCGGCTTCAACGGCTCGGCGCAACCGCTGATCATCCTGCGCGGATTCCCGAGCGTATCGATGACGGCGATGGGGCAGATGTCGGGAAGCTCGACGTATTACATCGACGGCGGCAAGGTCTCCGGCGTTCCCGTCAACATGGCCAACGTCGAGTCGATCGAGGTGATCAAGGGGCCGTCGAGCGTGATGTACGGGCGCGCGGAGCCGGGCGGTCTGGTCAACGTCGTCCTCAAGCCCATCTCGGCGGTGCGCGAGTTCGGGTTCGAGCAGACGCTCGGCCAATACGGCCTGTCGCGAACGGCGATCGAAGCGTCGGGCCCGGTCGACGCCGAGGGCACGTTGCGCGCCCGGGTCGCGGCGTCGTATTACACGACCGATTCGATCCGCGACTACGTCGAGGATCGGCTGGGCGCCCTGTCGGCCGGCCTCGCCTGGGTTCCGGATGGCCGGACGAACGTGACGGCGACGCTCGACTACACCGATCAGCGCTATCGCACCGACTACGGCGTGCCGGCGATCGGTGATCGGCCGGCGGACCTGCCCTGGTCGCGGCAGTTCAACGACGCGCCCGACCTCTCCAGCGCGAGGACGACGAGCCTGCGGATCGATGCGTCGCGGCAGCTCGACGACACTTGGAACGTCAAGGTGCGTGCGCTGAGCCTGCGCAGCGACACGTCGGAGGTCGACATCGCGCCGTATCGTGTCGACCTCGGCCTGGGCAGCGGCCCGCAGGACAGCTGCGACGGCTCGGGCAACCCGCTGTGCCGCTACTACTACTACGGCCGTCCCCACGGAAGGTATTCGGTCGATCAGCTCAACGTCGACCTGACCGGCAAGTTCGCGACCGGCAGCGTCCGCCATACCTTGCTGTTCGGCTTCGACGCTTACTACGCTCGAAAGAAGGGCACCACCTACCTCGAGCAGGTGTCGGCGGTGGACATCTACCAGCCCGACCTGGGCCACACGCCGGCGCTCGACCCCGCCCTTGCGGTGCCGGCCGAGTTCGACGACTACAACCGCTGGACCAGCTTGTACGTGCAGGACCAGGTCGCGCTCGGCGACGGCGTCTTCCTCACCGGCGCGCTGCGCCACGATCGCACGAGCGCGATCTTCGCCAGCCCGGGCACCGAGCCGAACAACGCGTCGTTCACGACTCCGCGCGTCGGTGCCGTCTGGCAGTTCGCGCCGAACCAGTCGGTCTACGCGCAGTACCAGGAGGCGGTGTCGGCCAACAACGGCCGCGACACGGTCACCGGCGCGGCTCTCCCTGCCGAGAAGGCGCGCCAGGTCGAGATCGGGCACAAGATCGACCTGCTGGACGGACGCCTCAGCTCCACGCTCGCGCTCTACGAGCTGACCAAGTTCAATCGTGGCGCGACCGTGCCGATCAGTACCCCGCCGTACTACAACTTCGCCGCCATCGGCAAGGCGCGCTCGCACGGCCTCGAGTGGGACGTTTCGGGGCGGCTGAGCGATCGCCTGTCCCTGATCGCCTCGTATGCCTATACCGACACGCGGGTGCTGAGCGACCCGAACTACGAAGGCGAGCGCCTGGCCAACGTCGCGCGCAACGCGGGCAGCCTCTGGGCGCGGTACCAGTTCGCGCCGCAGTGGGCGGCGGGCGGCGGCGTCTTCGCGCAGGGCCAGCGCGAGGGCGACGTCGGCAACACCTTCCAGCTGCCGGGCTACGCCCGCGTCGACGCGATGCTCGCATACCGCTTCCTCGTCCACGCCGCGCGCGCGAGCTTGCAGCTCAACGTCGACAACGTCTTCGACCGGAAGTACTACACCGCGAGCCACCAGTTCGTGCAGGACTGGATCAAGCTCGGTTCGCCACGAATGGCCCGCCTCACGTTCCGAGCCGGCTACTAGGACTAGGAGCCGTCATGGACCTCGAACGCAGGGAATTCCTCCGTCTCGCCGCGGCCGCGCTCGCCGCGTCGCCCTGGCTCGCTCGCGCCGGAACATCCGCTCCGCCGCCGAGCGGCCACGACATGAGCGGGATGCCGCAAGGCTGGACCGGCAGCGAGCAGATCGGCATGGTGCTCTACCCCGGCTTCACCGCGCTCGACTTCGTGGGCCCGCAGTACATGTACGCGAGCCTGATGGGCGCGACGGTGCACCACGTCGCCCGGACGGCGGAGCCCGTGACGAGCGACACGCGGCTGGCGATCGTGCCGACGACGACGTTCGACCGGGCGCCGCTCGACCTCGACGTCCTGTTCGTGCCGGGGGGTGGCGAAGGAACGATCGCGGCGCTGCAGGATCCGGCGCTGCTCGACTTCGTGGCCGACCGCGGCGCCCGTGCCAGGTGGGTGACGAGCGTCTGCACCGGCTCGCTGGTGCTCGGCGGAGCCGGGCTCCTCAAGGGCTACCGGGCCACGTCGCACTGGAAGGCTCGGCCGCTGCTCGTCGACGCCGGCGCGACGCCCGTCGATGCGCGCGTCGTCCGCGATCGCAATCGGGTCACGGGCGCCGGCGTCAGCGCCGGCCTCGACCTCGGGCTGACCATGGTGGGCCTGATGCGCGATGGCGTCTATGCCGAGACCGTGCAACTGCTCGCCGAGTATGCGCCGGAGCCGCCGTACGCGGCCGGTTCGCCGCAGACCGCGCCGCCCCTGGTCAAGGCGATGATCGACGACATGTTCAAGGACTTCGGCACGTCGGCGCGGCGAGCGCTCATGGCCACCGGGCGTTGAGCGATCCGCCTGCGAGCGCCGTGACCGACGACGCATCGGCGTCGATAGGCGCGGACGGCGAGCGCCTTTCAGCGCGTCGGCTCCGGCCCCGGCATGGCAGACTGCCGACCCATGGAGCTGCGGGCCTTTCGCGTGATGCTGGTGCTGCTGGCGTTCGTCTCGCTCGGCACCATCGCCGCGTGGGGACTCTTCGCGCGTGCCGAGAACGACGCCGGGGCTGCCGCGCAGGCCTCGTTCGATGCCTACAACCGCTACGTCGCCGCCTGCGGCGGGCGGGCGGACGCCGACGTCGAGTGGGACCTCGCGACGCGGGCCGGCAAAACCCTGCAGCGCGAGTCCCAGCGGCGCGACGCGGCCGGCGAGCGCGCCGACCTCTCGGTCGTCGTCGGCGCCGTGATCGCCGGGGTCCTGGTGACCGGCTTCTACGCCCTGCGCTGGGCGCTGCTGGGTCGCTGGCTTCCTCTATGGATCGCCGAGGACCGCGCGCGCCCTTCCAGGCGCGTCAGTCGAGCTGCAGCCTCACGGCGGCGAACACGTTCCGCGGTGTCCCGAGCAGCGGCGGCGCGGAGGCATCATTGTTGGCGACGTAGCAGCGATCGAACAGGTTGGCCTCACGCAGATGGATCTCGACCCGCCGGTCGAACGAATACGCCAAGTTGACGTCGACGATCGCATGCGCGGCCTGGGGAAAGCGCTCTGCGTGAGCGGGGGGCTGCGGGGTCGATGGCATTGAACTGCAGGCCGTTGACGCCATACGACCTCGAGGCGAAGCGCGCCAGGACGTCGGCACGGATCCGGTCAGTGGCGTAGCGCAGCGTCCGCCTTGTGGCGAGAAAGGAGGCGATCTTGTCGCCGATCCAGTCGGGATACGCGGCGCTCGAGCGCACATAGGCGCCCGTGTTCACGTATGCGCGCAGCGCACCGGCCATTGAAGGCCTTGTACAGCGCCCCGCGCCGCACCACTTGCTGCGTGACCTCGTAGCGAGCCGACACACGCGCACTCGCGTTGTCGACGGCTTCGTCGATGAGTTGAACTTCGCAGTTCTCTCGTGCGCGCGACCTATTCCAGAATGACCCGGATGCCGACCAGCGCCTCGAACGGGGTGCCGTACAGCGGCGGGTTGTACGGTCCTGGATTCACGATGTAGCGCCGATTCAGCAGGTTCTGAATCTGCAGGTAGGCTTCGATGTTCGGACGGATCGGATAGCGCCCGGCCACATCGACCACCAGATGCGGATCGGCGGCGGCCTGGTAGGGGAAGCCGGGGTTGGTGTGGTCGGCCGATGCCCAGGCAGTCTCCGAGATCCAGCGAGCGGTCGTCGACAACGACCAGCCCTTTCCTCCCTGGTAGGTGAGTGCGGCGCTCGCCGTGGTACGCGGCACGTCCTGGAGCTGCTGGCCGACGCTGCCCGGGTCCTCCGGATTGGACAGGTATCGCGAATCCGCATAGGTGTACGCGAGCGTGGAGGAGAGGCCGCTCGCGATGCGCCAGTCGACCTGCGCTTCGAATCCCTGAGCCCGCGCCGAGGCCGCATTCACGAGCCGACCGCCGTAGAAGAATCCGGGCGGCAGCTGCGCGGGATCGAGGTTGGCCGTCGTGATGAGGTTGGCGAGCTCCGTGCGATAGAGCGTGAACTGCGCGCGCACGTCCTTGTCGACGACGTCGAGGCCGATCTCCCCGCCGTGCAGCGTCTCGGGCTTGAGCTGCGAGTTCGGGTAGTAGATTCCGCCGTTGGACGCGAAGCCGCGATACAGGTTGTCGAGGGTCGGTGCGCGGAACGACTTGTACCAGGCCGCGCGAAGGGCGACCTTCTCGGTCTGTGCCCAGCGCACGCTGATGCGCGGATCGAAGCTCGTGTAGTTGCGGTCGGGCTGGGGGCCGGAACCGCCGGGGTTCCCGTCGAAGCCGTCCAGCACCTCGAAGCGCTGCAGGCGCCCGCTGGCGAGGATCTCCAGCCGATCGACGGGTGCGAACGACGCCTGCGCGAACACGCCGGTGAACCGTTCCTTGCCGCTGCCGACGTCGGTGCGAACCTGGGTCGTGCCCGAGGAATCGAAAATGGCGGCGGTGTCGGATCCGTCGATCCAGTGGAAGTCGGCTCCGACCGTGACGTTGCGCATCACGGAGCTCAGATCGTGTGACAGCACGATCGAGCCTCCGGTGTCGTGCACCGGCGTGGTGTGGACGTTGTCGAGATGCTCCTGTTGCTGGTCGAGCGGGAGGCTCGGATCGGTGACGATGGAGTTGTTGGTGACGAATCGGCTGTCGCCGTGGAACAGCGTGGCGGTGAGCGTGCTGCGCGAGCCGAAGGTCTTGCGCAGGTTGCCCACGTAGTTGGTCGTCTGCTGGTTGTTGGTGCTCAGTACGGTACCGAGGCGCTGATCGTTCTCGTGATGGGTGACGTTGAAGTCGGCCGAGAGGTCGGCGGACGGTTTGAAGTGATCGCCCAGCGAATAGTTCTGCGCCGCGAAAGTGGTCGAGCGGTCGAACGGCCGGCGCGCGTAGTCCGGCACTGCCATGAAGCCCTGCGTGCCAGCGAGGTTCACGTCGAGACTGAGCCGGTGGCTGGACGCGACGCCGTATGACGCAAAGAGGTTGCTGCGATAGGTCGTGTAGTTTCCAAGGCCTGCGTCGACGATCGCGGTGTCGTGATCCGCGGTGCGCGTGATCACGTTGATCGTGCCGCCCATGGCGTAGTTGCCCCACAGGGGGCTTCCACCTCCGCGCACGATCTCGATGCGGTCGATGTTCTCCATGGGGATGCGTCCCCATTGCACGTAGCCGAAGAACGGGTCGTTGATCGGCACACCATCGACCATCACCAGCGCGTGGATGCCGCCGAGGCCGCGCATCGAGACGTTGTCCGCGGTGGGGTGTGCCTGGATGCCGGTCTGGATCGGCAGGTTGACGCCTGCGACGTGGCGCAGCACGTCGTCGAGCGACAGCGCGGGCGTGTTCTCGATCTGCTCCGACGTCACCACCGATGCACTCATCGGAAGATCGGCGAGTGGCCGTGGCGACCGGGTCGCGGTGATCACGACCGGCGCGAGGCTTTGCGCGGAGGGCGGGGTCTCGCTGGTTGCGGTTTGCGCCGCGGCGGCGTCCACGAAAACCACGAGTACCAGGCCCACGGCGTGGGCGTACAGGGGGACTTGAAGTCGCTTCATCTCGAGCCTTTCTTGTGTTTTGGAAGTGCGGCAGCGCGACGGTCCCGCGCTCAGAGCGCCATCCGTTGGCGCCAGGCCGCGGGCAGGGACACGTCGACGAGCGCGGCCACGAGCATCGACGCGCCCAGCAATGGGAAGAAGAGACCCAGCGCAGCGGCGATGAAGACCACGGTGCGCCCGATGCGGTCGGCGTCGCGCCGAGGGGGTGCGGCCAAGGCGCCGCGCGGGCGGCGCTTCCACCACATCACGACTGCGCTGCAGGCCAAAGCGACGAGCGAGACGCAGCCTGCGAGGAGCACCAGCTGGTTAGCGATGCCGAACTCGCGTCCCATGTGGATGCTCACGCCGAGCTCGGTGACCTTGCTGACCGCGCCGTAGTGCGCGTAGTCGATGTCGGCGAGCACGCGTCCGCTGTATCGGTCGAGGTGCACCATGCGCTGGCCGGTGACACGATCGGGCAGGCGCACTGCGCTGTAGACGCCGCGCGGCCCGCTCGGCAGGTTCAGCTGGTAGCCGCCTGTCATCCCGAGAGCGGCGAGCCGCGCGACGGCGCCGTCGATGCCGATGTCGGCCACGTGCTCTCGACTCGTCGGCGAGGAGAGCGGCACGTGGTGCTGGTGCACGGTCCATGGAACGCTGCCGAGGCTCGAGAGCGCTGCGTCGGACTGCGGGACTTCGTTCCAGAAGGCGGCCGGCACGCCGAGGCCCGCGGCGGTCATCGCGTGGTTGAAGCGCTCGCCCCAGAACGCGGACCACGGCATGCCGGTGACGGCCAGGAACAGCACGACGATGCCCGCGAACGCACCGGTCACTGCGTGCAGGTCGCGCCACCAGGTGCGTTGGCGCGGCGTGGTGCGGATGGAGACGACGCCACCGGAGCGGCCGCGCGGCCACCACAGGTAGGTGCCCGTGACCATCAGCACGATGACCCAGCCCGCCACGATCTCCACCACGTAGCTCGCCGTCTTGCCGAAGAAGGCGAGCGAGTGCAACGAACGCAGGAAGGGCATCAGCCGGTACTTCTCGGCCACCGAGCCGAGCACTTCGCCTGTTGCCGAATCGACGAATACCTGCCGGCGCTCGCCGGTGCCGGTCTCGATCGTCACCAGCGCGCTCGCCTTTGCCGTTGGCGGCGGTGTGTACGACACCGCGGTGCCGGGCTGGGACTGCTCGGCGCGACGGACGAGCTCGCTCGCGGAAAGGGAGGTCGTTGCCGTCGACCGGTCGTGCAGCAGCTGGCCGTACACGACGTCCTCGATCTCGAAGCGGAAGAGGTAGAGCCCGCCCGTCACCGCGAGCAGCACGATCACGGGCAGGCAGATCAGGCCGGCATAGAAGTGCCACCGCCACACGCGGCGGTAGAGCGCAGAGCCGGTGGAATCGGCGGGGTCCGAGGTCGGACGCGGGGCCTTCGAGTAACGCATGGCGATGGCGATCGGAATGGCGCAGGGGCCGCGCGCGGCATGGCCGCGTCGCGAGACGCTGGAAAACAGATGCGCTTCGCGCGGGCCGCTGCCGACGCGGGCAAGCCTCGGGCGCGCGTCAGCGCGCCGCGAGTAGCCGTACGCGGTTCAGCGCGGGGGAAGCGAAGCGCTCAGGCGAGCGCGGGTGGGCCGCGCGAGCCGATCGGCGACCAGATGTCGCGACCGGGTGCGACACCGCGGTCGGGTGGCAGCGGCTTTTGCGACGGCGCGCACAACGGCGTGACCATCGGAAGCGGTGCCGGGGGGACGGCGAAGGCCGCCAGCGCGACGACGCACAGCGCGCAGTGCTCGAGCGAGTGCGTATGCCCCGGTGGCGGAGAAGCGGGGCCTGCGGGCGGATGGGAATGGTGATGGTGCGCCGCAGGCATCGCTTGGCCATCGGCCATCGCGACCACATCGCCGCCGTCCATCCCTGCGTGATGCAGGGCCGCGTGATGCATCGCCGCGTGGTCCATGCAAAGCGGTCCGCCCGTCTCGGGCAGCGTGAGCCGGGAAATCGTCGGCCCGATCGCGAGCGCAAGCATGGCCGTGAGCGCCAGCCATGTGCAGGCGTGCAGGCGACGGCGAATCGCGACCATGCGCGACTGTACCGCCGTCCGGATGCGCAACCGTGTGGGGCCCGCCCTCGGCCTGAACAGGGAGATCCCCACCAATGGTCGGACGGCAAGCCGCGCGACGATAGACCCGCAACTTCAGCGCCACATCCTGCCGGCTCGTTCGACGAAGACCGGCGTGGTCGGGCCTCGCTCTGCCGCCACGGCGATGACTGCTCTACAGCAACGAGCTCGAGCAACTCACCGGCAGCAACGGGTCGATCTCTGCCGGCCGCGGCGGCGACTGACCCGACTGATAGCCGTCGTTCGTGACTCGTCGCCGACCCACCAGCACCCGCGCGTGCCGAGTTGTCATCCAACCGCCGGCGCGCAGCCTATCCTGCCCTCCCATCTCTCATCTCCTATGCGTCAGATGTGACTCGAACGTGAGTCAAAGGTGAGTCAGAAGTGAGCCGAAAGCGAGTCATTCGCGATCTGCGAAATAGACGTTCTGGGACTTCGATTTAACTGGCGAAAGTCAACGCACAAAACTAGCATCTCACGAGCAGATGCGGAGCTTGCGCGTGAGACTGGTACCGAGACAGCCACCAGGTCGACTCAATCGAAAAGCGCTCGCTTTCGCGGATGAGATCGGCCGGCTGCATCGCGACGGTCATTCGTGCGAAGCGATCCGACTCGCGCTCTCCGACGCGGGCGTATCCATCAGCCGAAGCACGGTCATTCGAGAGGTCGCGCGGCAGGCGACGCGTCGAGCCGGCAGCCAGCCGCTTCGCACGACGGGGGCCTTCGCAACCGACGCGGCGCCCTCTTCAGCCGCGGCGTTTCGTCCCTCGCCCGAAGTGGCAGCCGATCCGCGCAGCGGCAAGGAGATCGCCGCTGATTTCGTCAGAGGCCGAATCACCAATTCCCTCCTGAGGCGCTCTCATGAAAGTGGCGGTCATTAATTTCTCCGGCAACGTCGGCAAGACCACGGTGGCTCGGCACCTGCTGGCCCCGCGCATACCCGGCGCAGAGGTCATCGCGGTCGAAAGCATCAACGCCGACGAGGGCCAACCGAACACACTTCGCGGCAGGCAGTTCGGCGAGCTGCAGGAGTACTTGCAGACAGTCGAGAACGTCGTCGTCGACATTGGCGCGAGCAACGTCGAGGACCTACTGGCCCTGATGCGCAAGTACCGCGGCAGCCACGAGGACTTCGACTACTTCGTCGTCCCGACGGTCCCCGCACTGAAGCAGCAGCAGGACACGATCGCCACATTGGCCGAGCTGGCGAAACTTGGCATCCCCGCATCCAAACTCAAGGTGGTCTTCAACCTGGTCGAGGATGGCGCACCCGTGGTGGAGTCGTTCGACGCTCTCCTAGCGTTCATCGAGCGCAACCCCTTGACCCATGCAAACCCGAAATGCCGTTTGGGAGCGAACGAGATCTACGAGCGCATCAAGGGAACCGGCACCGACTTGACTGAACTGGCGGCCGACAGCACCGACTACAAGGCGCTCATCGCCCAGGCGCATGACTCCGCCGGCAAGCTCGCGCTGGCGCAAAGGCTTGCCACCCGACGTCTCGCCTGTGGGGTCGTCCCCGAGCTCGACGAGTGCTTCGCCGAGCTCGAGCTGAGGTAGGTGCGACGCACCTCGAAGTCATGAGCCGGCCGGCCACCGCACGCGAAGCACTTGTCGCTGAGCTTCTCGGCGATGTGGCGCACTTGCTCGACCGGGTCGAGGCTCTGGCTTCTAGGATGGAGGGGGCCCAGCAGGGGCTGGCAGGCGCCACAAACAGGCTAGCCTCGCTGCTGAAGCCGTTTGAAGACCACATCTTTGCCGTCGGGACCGAGGCTGGCAAGCGAGCGGTGGAGCACGTCGCCCACCGCACCAACGAGATCGCCAGACACTCGGCCGAACAGCAGACGCGATCAATGACCGACGCTGCCCGGGTCATCTTCGCCAAGGAGATCGAGGCACCCCTGCAGAAGCTCGGATCCAGCGTGGAGCGCATCGTCAAGCAGGCTGAACGCCCATGGGAATCCTGGCTCACGCTGGCCGCAACGGCGATCAGTTCGGTTGCCGCTTCAGCGGCGGTCACGATCCACTTGCTGGGCAAGTGAACGCGGAGGCGTCTGCGCCGGAGGCAAGTGGCCTTCCGGCGTCGGAAGATCGAGCCCGAGTTGCCCCCTCGAGTTCCGTGCGGGTTCGACCTGCGCACGGTCGCGCAGCTTGCGCGCGTACTCGATGCCGAACGGGGTCTTGCGAACGTACCGGTCGATGCTCCTGGCAAGCGCCCGATCCTCTTCAGCCTCCGAATCGGCGAGCGCCTGGGTGATCTGGACCCAGGCAAAGACAGCGTCCTGTCGGCTGCGCTCCGATCGCGGACTGGTCTTCGTATTAGGCCGCTCGGCGATCAGAGATCCCCGTTCGGCAGCCTTGACTCGCCATAGGGAATCGTAGTTGCGGACCTGCCCGCGCGTGGCCTGGCGCGAGGATTCGGCCTCGATTCCCCAGCCCCGCAGTCGCTCGGCAAAGGTCTCCCGCCAGCGCTGCAGGTCGGCCTTGCGGGGATTGAGCCGTTTGCCGTGACAGGATTCCGCGCGCACGCTGATGTGCACGTGCGGGTTGGCCTGGTGGTCGTGAAGCACCATGACGTAACGATGGTCGGCGAGCTCTTGCTGGGCAAACTCCCTTGCCGCCCGCTGCACGGTCAGCGGATCAGTTCCGCTCGGCATCGACAACATGATGTTGCAGGCCTCGCGACGCGGACTTGTCTCGTCGATGAAGGATCCGCCGTAGCGCCATTGGTCGGCCAGGTCGCGCAGGGCGTCCATGCCTTCGCGGGTGATGCCGCGGTCATCTTCGAACGGCAGCCTGCCGTCCTTGCTGATGTAGCGGAAGTGAGCAGCGATTGCTGCCATGCCCCGCCCTCCCCCGGTGACCCTGACCATGACCTGCGGCGCACGTCGGACCACGGTCGCTTTGATGCGAGCCCGGATCGTGGCGGCGCGCATCCGCGATCCGCCCGTGAGACGTGGAGGCCGCAGCCCCTTGACGATCCGGTTCTGTGGATAGAAGAGCCGCTCACCCCAGTGCACCAGGATTCCGTCGACGTCCGTGGTCATGGCTACCCTTGCTGGCTAAGCCCTGTGTTGGATGCCGGAACGGATCGGTTTGCAGACGGCTTCAGTTCGGAGATGACCCCCGAGGCAAGTGCCAGATGCGAACGCAGCTCCGCGACCATCGTCGACAGGCTGTCGAGCGCCAGATGAGTGGCCGATTCGCAGCGGTCATGCAGGAGCCGGTCCAAATGCTTGAGATCGACGAAGACGGCCGCCAGCCGATCGGTCGAGGCTCCGAGCTTGACCAACGCCTCGCGGCGATGCGCGAGCGCGGGCATGGGTGGTGCGTCTTCAATCAACGAACTGAGGTAAGTCCCGTATGAGGCTCCGCTTGCACGGGCACGCGCAGTCATCCGTTCGGCGATGTGCGTGGGCAGACGCACCGTCACCTTCACGCTCCTCTTCGAGGTCATCGTGGCGTCTCCGCACGATGGTCGCAGTTCGGAGGGCCGACCGATGACACCCAACTGCGTCAAGAGCAGCGCGCGCACGACGCTCGCGACAGGTGCGTTGCGCGCCTGGGCGTACGCGCGCAGTGGCTGCGCGATGCCGCAGAGATCGATGGTCAGGCGATCCCGCGGCATGACAGGTACCTCGGCCGGATCAGGTCGAGGCCGGCGGTCGCGTTTCTCTCCACCGCCGCACGTCGTCATCCCGCCAGGCGACCGCCCGCTTGGCCACCCGCACCGGGGCCGGGAAGGTGTGGTCTGCCACCATCCGGTAGATGGTGGAGCGCCCCAATCCGGTCACCTCGAGCACCGCGGGGAGCCGAAGAAGCCGCGAGATCGGCCAGGAGGTGTCCGACACCAATTGGGAGACCTTTTCCTTCATGACCGCTCCAGAAGTGCTGCGAGGGCGCGTTGAGTCAAAAGAGCTTAGTCGGGACGAGACGCAAGATCGCGACAGATTTCAGCGAAAAAAGAGCGGCTGCAGGAACGGTGCATCGTCACCGCCGCTTCGCACCTTCTCACCCACCTCGTCGCCCCTGGCGCCGGATCACCCTCAGCGACCGACCGCGCCGTGCAACTAACGGACAGGTCTGGCCATGCGTCGCTCGCGCCGGAGCGGTTCGTTGCGCCCGCAACCGCGCGCCTTCGGCCCATCCCTGCAGCGCGCAAATGTTTCGAAGGTCGGCCGTGCAGCGGATGCGGCCCGTCGCTCGTGCACTTCAATTGACGACTTGGGGTCATATCGCGATCCCTGCCGTGTTCGACCGAGTGCCGCGCGGCCGACGGCTTCCGCGGATGCTCCGGACATTTGCGAGACACAAGAACACCGCCTCGATTCGGACTCTCGACCGAATGACCGTTGCTCGGGGCTGCGCCTCTGCGACTTCCTCTGACCGCTCAGGGGAGCAAGTTGCTCAGCAACTAACCCCCTCCATCGACGACGATCACGCCGCGTTGATCAAAGACTGCGTCTCGATCATGCGCGACACCGGCCATGCGCGCCTGCGCCAGCGAGCGCGCTCACCTCGTGGACGCGTCCAGACTGCCATTGGCCTTTGGAAACGTCACGATGCCCCAAGGAGTGCTGAAACCGGAGATGGTCTGGACGCGCTGCCAAGTGGCCGTGTCGATGACCTCGACGTCGTTCGAGCGGCCGCAAGCGACAAATAGCCGGGAATCGTCCGGGCTGTAGGTGAAGTGCCAGCAACGCTTCCCGACCGGAACCTCGGCGACCTTGGCGTAGGTCTTGGCGTCAAACACCTGGAGCAGGCTGTCTCGGGCGGCGGCGACGACAATGTGCTTGCCGGTCTTGTCGAACGCCACGCCATACGGCCCCTTGCCGGTAGGTACTGTTTTCCTTGGGTTGAAGTCCGCGTCGAGGATGACCATGCCGTTGGAGTTCTCCAACGTGACGACGTAGTAGCTGCCGTCCGGCGCGAGCTTGATGCCTCGTGGGCGCGAGCCCTGAGAATGCAGATCGACCGTCTTTTGGAGCTGTGTGGTGGCGATGTCATAGACGGTGACTGTGTCGTTGCCCTCATTCGCGATGGCAAGGCGCTTGCCGTCCTTAGAGAACTCGATGCCTTCGGTCTCCGGTGCGCCAACGATGGACGCCACCACTTTGCGGCTGTTCAGGTCGATGATGGCAACCTGTGCGGGGACCTTCTCGCCGCCGTCGGCGTCCTTGCCGCTTTCGTCCTTCGAAGGTTTGCCTTCGGAGCTGGGCTCATAGGTGACGAAGGCCTTCTTGCCGTCAGGCAGAACGCGCAGGAACTCGGGATTTCTGCCCACCGGCACACGGGTCTGCACCTTGTGCGCCACCGTGTCGATGATCGACACGTCTCCGCTCTTCTGGTTTGCCGTCAAGAGGTACTTGCCGTCAGGTGTGACTGCCAAACCCCGTGGATCGCTGCCCGTGAGGTCGATCGTGCTCTGAACGGTCAGCCTGTCTGCATCGAGCAGGGTGACGCTGCCGCCCTGATTGGTGACATAGACGGTTCCGGAAGCAAGCGCCGGATCAATCGCTGCCAGTACTGCAACGATGACGCCACCCGCGCGGAAAGTCGGGGTGAGGTGGTTCATCAAGCGTTCCCTGGTGGAGCGGGAAGCAATTCGCCGCGGTGCGTCACGGCTTAAGCATCTGGCGTGCCTACGCGGCCGCAGGACCCAAGCGGCCCGTACCGTCACACTTGGGAGTGCCACCGCCACGACAGCTCTTGCTTGGGCGCCTGGTTCTGGTCCCTTACCGCAAGGAATCCACGATGCGTCGACCTGCAGAGGAAGTCGACGGCGGCGACTGTCGGCGTCATTTCCACGCGTAACGCAATCCGATCCACGCGCCACGGGGCGTTACGAGACCGAGGAACGGCTCAGCCACCGCGTTGGCCGGATCGAAGACACGCGCTGGGTTGGGGAATACGTTCTGACCCAGGATGCCGAAATTGGCGGCCTCACGGTTGAACACGTTGTCGATGCGCGCGAACAATTCCCAGTTCCTCGCGAACCGCCATCCCCCGTCGACGTTGACAAGCGCGTAGCCAGCAACGGTGCCGTGCACGTCGGCGTTGTTCTCGTCGCCGCGCGAGCGCACAGCGCTGTTGGCGACGAGGCTCGCGCCGAATGTCAGGGCCCCGCTCGCGGTGTAGTCGATCCGCACGCGCAGCATGTGCTGCGGGATAGCGGGTATGCGGTTGCCGGTAGTGACGAGGATGTCGCCGTTTGCGTCGGCGGTCGAGTTCGCGGGACTGTGCTCCCTGAAGCCACTGAGGAAGGTCGCGTCGATGTAGCCGTAACGCGCGACAACGCCCAGCGGCCCCCACTTCGTCGCTCCCGTCACCTCGAGTCCCTGGCGCCGAGTCTTGCCCACGTTCTGAAAGAATCCGGCGTTGATCGCGTTGCCGCTGCTGACGAACTGGATATCGTCGAAGAGGTCCGTGCGGTAGAGCGCCACGCTCCAGCTCGTGTCACCTTGCTTCCCGCGCGCGCCGATCTCGATCGTCTTGGCGACGACCTTCTTCAGCGCCGGATCGGCGACGAAGCTGTTGGGCAGTTTGCACGGTGCCGTCGGGTCAGCGCACGTCAGCTCCATCGCCGTCGGCGCTCGCATGCCTTCGTTGTAGCTCGCATACGAAGTGAATCCCGGCGTCGGATTGAAGTTCACCCCGATCGCGGGGTTGAAGCGACTGAAGCTGTGCTCGCCGTTCAGGTCGGGGCTCGTGCCACTCTCGTCGCGGATGCCGACGTGGTTGTCGTCATAGCGGCCGCTCGCGGTCACGGTCCAGCGGTCGTGGAGCGTGAACGTGTTCATCGCGTACAGCGCGAAGTTGCGGGTGCGCGTCTTCGCGTCAGTCTCCGGCGCGAAGTCGCCGATTGGAATGGTGCCGCGCGACGCGTCGAAGTGCGCCGGTTGCGACTCCTGCGTGAAACGCGCGCTGCCGGCGTCAGCGGTCCCGCCAAGCACCAGCTGGTTTGGGCGCCCCGCAAGCGGCTGCGTGAACGTCATCTCCAGCGCGCCGCCGTAACTCGTCTGGTCGACGACCGAGCGGTCGTTGAGTCCCTGCACGCCGTCGATCTCGCCGGTGTTCGGATCGACCGAGCCGAAGTCGTCATTGACGTTGCTCGACACGTTCGTGTTCCCGTAACGACGCAGGTAGAAGTTGCCGGCGACCAGCACGTCGTTCCGGACGAAATGGCTCGCTCTCACCGCGAGCATGGCGAGCTGGTTCTTGTTCAGGTCAGGGTACGTATACGCTTGGCGGCGATCGTCGAGAAACGAGAGTGGCAGCGTCTGCGTGCCTTCGAGCCGGTTGTTCGCCGCAGTGAGGCTGACGTCGAGGTTGTCGCGCTCCGTCTCGTATCCGACCTTGCCGAAGAGCTGCCCGACGCGGCTCGGGTTGTGCTGCGCCCAGCCGCGATCCTTGGACAGGTTGCCGGTGAGGTAGTAGTCCCATGGCCCCGAGGCTCCGCCTTGCTCGATCGTGAGCGTGCTGCTGCCGAACGATCCACCGGACAGCTCAATGGAGCCACCCGGATACTGCCGACCGCTCTTCGTGTAGATCGCCAGCGCGCCACCGAGCGTGTTGAGCCCGAACAACGGGTTCGAGCCAGGGATGAGTTGCAGGCTCCCTATCGCCGATGGCGCCAGCAGGTCCCAGTTGACGACGTCGCCGAACGGCTCGTTGATGCGCACGCCGTCCTGGAACACCGAGAGGCCTTGCGGCACCCCGAGCAGCGGCGATGCCGTGAAGCCGCGAAAGCTGATGTCGTTCTGGTACGGGTTGCCTTGCGCTGCGTTGACTGTGACGCTGGTCGGGTTGCTTTCCAGAAACCCGGAGAGGCTTCCGGGTCGCTGCCTGGCGAGGTCCTTGCTGCCATAGACCTGCACGTTCGCGGGGACGTCTTTAAGCGGCGTGCCGAGCCCAGGAAGTGGTGTCGTCCCGACCACCTCCACATGCTCGAGCTCAAGTGCCTCGGCAGGGTTGCCCGCTGAACAGGCAGGCTGCCACCCGACCGAGACGCAAGTGCCGAGTGCGCAGCAGGCGATTCGCCACCTGAGAGACGCCGCGAGATCAAATCGAAGGTCTCGAACGGCGAGCGTCATCAACAAGCGCTGGCAGACGACATGCCCGCACGATAGCCCGTCAGCCTCCTAATGAGTGACCGGTAACGGAGGCGCAGCGCGCATACGCGTGGTTGACTGCAGAGTGCCGGTCACGGCCGATGCCGTCGTTCGGGGCACCTGCTCGAGCGGCTCACATCAGTCTGATGCCGGCGTTCGACGTCCACTACTCGTCAGCCGGTCGCGATCGACTTCAGACGGAGCCCGCCCTCCGCCGCTCACGTCATCTGAGGTCGTGTCGCCCGTGTGCTCG
>Ga0335069_10002992_pt1 | contig 25742 bp, 25 predicted proteins | sample Lox_Sample_11_FD_206714 | JGI IMG/M metagenome (GOLD analysis project Ga0335069, IMG submission 206714) | Soil microbial communities from Loxahatchee National Wildlife Refuge, Florida, United States - Lox_Sample_1.1 | ecosystem: Environmental > Terrestrial > Soil > Wetlands | place: USA... | reverse complement strand
GAGTTCCATGCTGCGTTTGCGAGAACCGCTCCCTTGAGGCCCAAGGCCAAAGCCGCACGATACCGCGCGACCACCCTTTCGGGCTGGCGGCTCGCGGTCCTTTACGCGGCGATGCTGGCCTTCGCGCTCCAGAGCTACGTCTTTCAAACCCATATCCATTTCCTCCCGCAGGCCGCCGTTGCGGGTACTCAGGGCGGCCATCACGACAAATTTCCGGCCAATGACGATCCGGCAAACTGCCCACTCTGTCAGGAAATCCTCCATTCCGGCCACTTCATCACGCCGGCAGCCCAGTTCCTGCTGCCGCCGACCGTCGCCGTCTCGACCATTCTCCTGGTCGACAAGGCGCTCCCGCATGTCCTCGCGCCGTCGCACAGCTGGCGCGGACGCGCTCCACCCCACGCCTGATCGATTTGTCTTCCGTGCCTCGCGAGAGCGGCCTGTCGCCGCGGGCGTGAGCCTTTCCGACATCGATTCCGCCTGGTTTGCGTTTTCCCCAACGAGGGACACGGCCGGCGGGAAAAGCAGGGGTTCCTAGAATGTTGCGTGCATTTCTTCTGGCCGGCGCTGCCGGCACGGTGCTCATGGCGAGCGCTGCGATGGCGCAGACCGACAACAGCGCCGAAACCATCGTCGTCACCGCCCGAAAACTCGATGAGGCCCGAAGCGGCATCCAGACGCAGATCGGCGCGTCGACCTATACGATCGACGAAGCAGCGATCGCGGCCATGCCCGGCGGAGACAACAATCCGCTCAACCAGGTTCTCCTCCAGGCGCCGGGCGTCGTGCAGGACCAGTTCGGCCAGCTCCACATCCGCGCCGAGCACAATGCGCTGCAATACCGCCTCGATGGCGTCATTCTGCCCGAAGGCTTGAGCGTCTTCAGCCAGACGCTTGATCCGCGGCTCGCCAGCTCCGTCAAGCTGATCACCGGCGCCTTGCCGGCGGAATACGGTCTCGTCACCGGCGGCATCGTCGACGTTGGCACCAAGTCGGGCCTGTTCGATTCCGGTGGCCAGGTGTCGATCTACGGCGGCAGCCACGGCGAGATCCAGCCGAGCGCAAGCTTCGGCGGCTCGACCGGCAACTGGAATTACTTCGTCACCGGCGATTATCTGCAGGACAACCTCGGCATCGACTCGCCGGACGGCTCATCCAATCCGCATCACGATTTCACGTCGCAATATCACGGCTTCGCTTACGCCGAGAACATCCTCGACAGCCACAGCCGCATCTCGATGATCCTCGGCACCGAGCACGACAACTTCCAGATTCCCGATACGGCGGGAATCGCGCCGAACTTCACCATAGCCGGCGTGACGCCGCCCGAAAGCCAGGTGCTGGACGACAATCAGCGCGAGATCACGCATTTCGGTTCGGTCAGTTATCTGCGCACGCAGGGCGCCTTCGATTTCCAGATATCGCTCTTCGGACGCTATTCGAGCCTCGGCTATTCGCCCGACAAAGGCCTCGGCGATCTCGCCTATCTCGGCATTTCGCAGAACGCTTACAAGAAAGACCTCGGCTACGGATTGCAGGCGGAGAGCGCCTATCATGTGACGGACGATCACACGCTGCGGTTCGGCGTGCTCGTGCAGCGCGACGACCTGACCAGCAACACCTCGGCGGCGGTGCTTCCCGCGACCTGCACCGGTTCGGGCATCGAGACGGATCCCTACAGTTGCTCGCAGTCGTCGGACAATCCTTTCACGATCGTCGACAACAGCACCAAGAGCGCGTCAAGCTTCAGCGCCTATCTGCAGGACGAATGGAAGGTTCTGCAGCAGCTCACGATCAATTACGGTCTGCGCTTTGACAGCTTCCACGCCTACAGCGAGGGCAGTCAGTTCAGCCCGCGCGTCAATGCCGTATGGACGCCGCTTGACGGCACCACGCTGCATGCGGGCTACGCGCGCTATTTCTCGCCGCCGCCATTCGAGCTCGTCGGCAATGAATCAGTCTCGAAATTCGCGGATCCCACGGCTTTAAACACGGCGACGCCGGCCAACACGGCCGATGACACGCCGGTGGCGGAACGCGCGAACTATTACGACGTCGGCGCGCAGCAGAAGCTCAACGATGCAATCTTCTCGGGCGACGACCTGACACTCGGCGTGGACAGCTTCCTGAAATTGTCGAAAGACCTGATCGACGAGGGGCAGTTCGGCGCGCCGATCATCCTGACGCCGTTCAACTACGCGCACGGCAAGCAATACGGCATCGAATACAGCGCGACCTACGACAGCGGCCCGTTCTCGGCCTATGCGAACCTGTCGTTCGAGCACGCGATGGGCAAGGACATCTTCACCAGCCAGTTCAATTTCGATCCGGGCGATCTCACCTATATCCAGAGCAACTACATCCATCTCGATCATGAACAGGCCGCGACGGCTTCGGGTGGCGTGTCCTATCTCTATGAAGGCACGCGGGTTAGCCTCGACATGCTCTACGGCTCGGGCTTGCGCGAAGACGGCGACGTTCCGAACGGCGATCATCTGCCGGATTACGAGCAGGTGAATTTTGGCTTGACGCATTCCTTCTCGCTGCCGACGGTCGGCGATTTCTCCGTGCGCTTCGACATCATCAATCTGCTGGATCAGAAATACGAGATCCGCAGCGGCAATGGCGTCGGCGTCGGCGCGCCGAGCTGGGGCGCACGCCGCGGCTTCTTCGCCGGTATCACGAAAGAGTTCGGTTGAGCTGAAGGCGCCGGCGGATTCCGCCGGCGCCTTCGCGTCTTTTGGCGCGAAAAGATTTTGTGCAGGTGCTTCGGACGAATCGGAAGCAGGCCATAGAGCACATCAGCACAACGACTTCGATTCTCGTAACACGCGGCCGCAGCACTTCTTCTCGGTGTCGGCCTGTCGGCGCTGCTCCTTGTCTCGGGCGACGCCATGCTCGCGCAATCCACCGGTCTGCTTCTGGCGCCGCATGTGGAGCTTGACGACGCCGTCTATCTCGTCGCGGGCACCTTCCTGATCGCTTTCGCAGCCGCGCTTTTTCCCGCTCGAGCCGGCACGGCGCGCAGTCCGGCGCATTGGCAGGCGGCGCAGGAAGGGGCAGCATGGCGCGCCGACACAACAATGCGCGGAAAGATTAGGCCGTCGGAGCGATCGCGCATGACGATATTGAAGCGACCGCTGGGGAAGCCATGAAAATGCGTTGGATCACGTTCGGATTGTCCGCCGTCTTCCTGGCGGCTGCCGGAGAGTCGTTCGGTCAGACCGAGGATAAGGAGCCCTCTGCGATCCTTGAGATCGGCGGCACAGCCGGCCAGAGCCTGAGCGACGGCAAGGCGAGCTTTGGCCCCAATCTGGCGGTCGAAGTCACGCCGATCGAGCACTGGCTGGAAATCGAAGCCGGCATATCGCCGCTGCTCAATGGCGGCCGGACGGAAGTGGACACCGACGTCGTGTTCAAGAAGCCCTTCACGCTGTCCGATACCGCTGAACTCATGATTGGGGCGGGCCCCGAATGGGTGCACACGAATGGCCGCCGCGGGTCGGCAAATTCTATTGCCGGGGAGGCCGTGTTCGATTTTATGTTTTGGCCTTGGCCGGGGCGGAATTATGGTTGGTACCTGGAGCCGAGCTACGACTACAATTTCGGCGGAGGACATGAGCAGTCGCTTGGCGCGAGCGTGGGATTGCTGATTTCCATTCCCTGACCGCCATCGGCAAATCGGCTCCCGATATGGACGAAGCCAGCTCTGTACGGAGATAACCGTCATGCACGCCCAATCTCTTTCCGCCTATTCCCACGAACACTTTTTCCTGGGCGAGCATCACACGCAGAACGAACGGAAGACCTGGGCCGTCATCGTCATTTGCGGCGCGATGATGGTGGCGGAGATCGGCGGCGGCGCGCTGTTCGGCTCGATGGCGCTGATCGCCGACGGCCTGCATATGTCGACGCATGCGGGCGCGCTTCTGATCGCGGCACTCGCCTATACCTATTCGCGGCGCCACGCGCGCGATGTGAATTTCACCTTCGGCACCGGAAAATTCGGCGACCTCGCCGGTTATACGAGCGCGATCGCGCTGGCGATGATCGCGCTTCTGATCGGTTATGAAAGCGTCGAGCGCTTCTTCCATCCGGTGCACATCGCGTTCGGCGAAGCGATCCCGATCGCCTGCGTCGGCCTCTGCGTCAATCTCGCGAGCGCGTGGCTGCTCAAGGACGACCACGAGCATCATCACGGCCATGCGCATGACGATCATCACGATCATGACGGCCACGGCCACCATGCTCACGCCCATGCGGATCATCACCATCACGATCACGGTCGCGACCTCAATCTGCGCGCAGCCTATGTGCATGTGCTGGCTGACGCCGCGGTGTCGGTGCTCGCCATCACGGGCCTTGTGCTGGCGCGCCTCTTCGGCTGGGTCTTCATGGACCCCGTCATGGGCATCGTGGGCGCCATCGTCATTTCGAACTGGTCATGGAGCCTGGTTCGCCAGACAGGTTCGGTGCTGCTTGACGCGCGTGCCAGCGAAGGTCTGGCCGGCGAGATTGCCGAGCGCCTCGAAACGGGTGGCGACCGGATTTCCGATCTGCATCTCTGGCGCGTCGGGCCCGGTCACAATGCGGCGATCATCTCGCTGGTGACGCACGCGCCGCGCGCGCCGGCCTTTTACAAACAGAAGCTTGCGGGCCTTCCCGTGAGCCATGTTACGGTCGAAATCGAGACCTGTTCCGGGCCGCACGCGGCGGTTGGCGCTTGACCTCAAGGCCGCATGGGCCTAATGCCCCGCGCCCTTTTGGAGACGGCCATTTTGAGGATCCATCCCGAAGGCTGGCCTTTCATTGTCGCGGCCGGCCTCTTCAACCTGCTCTTGTTTCTGGGCCTGCCGCCGCTGGGGTGGCTGTTCCTGCCGGTGACCGTGTGGGTTGTGGCCTTCTTCCGCGATCCGGATCGCGTGACGCCGACGGCGCCGAGTCTCGTGATTTGTCCGGCGGACGGCAGGCTTTTACCGATCGTTAACGCTGCACCGCCGAGTGAACTGGGACTCCCACCGGGCCAATATGTCCGGCTCAGCGTTTTCATGAATGTTTTCAACGTGCATGTGAACCGGATTCCCTGTAATGGAATTGTCACAACCCTTGCCTATCGCCCGGGCAGGTTCTTCAATGCGTCGTTCGACAAGGCGAGCGCCGAGAACGAGCGCATGGGCATCCGTCTGACGACGGAGGCTGGACATGAGATTGGGCTGGTGCAGATTGCCGGGCTCGTAGCGCGGCGTATCGTCTGCAATGTTCGAGAAGGACAATCAGTATGCCGGGGCGTTCGTTTTGGCATAATCCGTTTCGGGAGCCGGGTAGACGTTTATTTGCCGGCCGCAGTGCGCGTGCTCGCGAGCGCCGGGCAGAGCGTCAGAGCGGGCGAAACGGTGCTCGCAGAATTCCCGAGCTGATGGCGCGCGTCGTCGGCAAGAGAAATTTCGGCCGTACGGCTGCCGCACTGCGCGAGGATTTTCCGCTCGGCAAGCAGATCCCGAACGGATTGACGCTTCTTGGCCTCTGCTCCGGCACGACCGCGATTCCGTTTGCCTTCGCGGGCCAGTGGAAAGCCGCAGTGACAGCGATCATCTTTGCGGCGATCTTCGATCTTCTCGATGGCCGCGTGGCGCGCCTTTTCCATGTCGACAGCGCCTTCGGCGCACAGCTCGACTCACTTGCCGATCTCGTCAGCTTCGGCATCGCGCCGAGTGTGCTCGTCTATCTGTGGTCGCTGCACAATGCGCAGAGTGCGGGCTGGGCCGTGGCGCTCATCTATTGCGCCTGCGCGGCGATCCGGCTTGCGCGCTTCAATGTCGAGGCGGCGGAGCGCGATCCGCTCGAGCCTCCCAATCCCCATTTCACCGGCCTGCCGACGCCGGCGGCCGCCTGTCTCATCCTGTTGCCGATGCTGGTGAGCTTCCAGTTCAAGACCCACGCCTTCGCCAACCCCATGCTCAACGCCTTCGTCATGAGCGCGATGGCGCTTCTGATGGTGAGCCGTATCCCCACGCTGTCGGTGAAGCACATCCATGTGCCGCGCGCCATGCGCCCCGCGCTGGTGGGCTTCATGGGACTTGTGGCCTGTTTCGCCATCATGTGGCCCTGGGCGACAATGACTGCAGCGCTGATCGTCTATCTGACGACCATCCCGATGAGCGCGGCCTCCGCGCATCGTCTCGAAGAAGACGATAGCGACTAGCGGCGCCACAACTTCCGGCCGCAATCCTCTCCTGATCGTGATCGCATAGCGGCGGTGCTCCTGCTCCAGGAGGAACCCGCCGTGACGCCGGTCGTTCGATTCCACGACAGCGAGAAGGACAAGAAAAGATGGATAAGGACCGTATCAAGGGTGCGGCGGATCAAGCCAAAGGATCTATGAAAGATACAACCGGCAAGATCATCGGCGACCAGAAGCTCCAGGCCGAAGGCAAGGCGGATAAGCTGAAAGGCAAGGCCGAGAATGCCGTCGGCGGTGCCAAGGACGCGCTGCGCGATATGGAAGATAGAAACAAGGACGAGCAAAAACACTGAACGGACTTCGGGAGGCGCGCCTTTTGCGCCTCCCTTTTTTCAGGGAAAGCATCATGCCGCGCGGCGACAAGTCGAGCTACACCAGCAAACAGAAACGCCAGGCCGAACATATTGAAGAAGGCTACGAAAAACGCGGCGTCGGCGGCAAAGAAGCCGCGCGCAGGGCCTGGGCGACCGTCAACGCAGAAACCCATGGCGGCAAGAAAAGCGGTTCGGGTCGCGGCCGCAAGAAGAACACGTCGCCTTCTCGCAAGGGCGGCAAGGCCGGCGGGCGCGCTTCGGCACAACGTTCGTCGGCATCGCGCTCGCGCTCGGCCAAGAAAGCGGCTGCTACGCGAAAGCGCAGAGGTCACTAGACGTCGCGCAAGAGCGTTTTTTCACATCGAAAGTCTGCGCCCGCCGCTCTTTGGGCGGTTGTTTTTTCATTTCCGACCGTGCGCCGCGCGCGGCTTCGTTGCAGTGCTCCTTGCGTGATCCTGTCACGCCGCTCCTGCGCATGTCCTTGCGCCGCTATAGGGATATGAGCGCGTTGCGCTGAACGGGTCGGAATATCCGCCTGTCATTCTGCTGCAAACAGGCCGCAAAAAAAACGGCCGGTATGAGGCCGGCCGTTTTCCGTTACGCGAATGCTGCTCTTCAGGCCGGCGGTGCGCGGCCGCGCATGGCGCCGCCGAGGACACTGATGACGACAAGCACCAGAAAGGCGAACAGCAATATCTTTGCGATCTCCGCCGCTAGCCCTGCGAGCGCAAAAAAGCCCAGCAGGCCGGCGATGACCGCGAGAATGAAAAAGGTAAGGGCCCATCCAAGCATGGCCATGTCTCCGTGTTACGCTTGGGTAATGGAGGGCGGCTGGAATGGTTGCATGACGCGATAGTGAGCGGGATCTTCAACTCCGCAGCGGATCGAACTCGCGGCTTGCGCGCGTAACCACTCTTCCGCGAGTTCATCGCCGACTTCGCCGGACAGAAATGCGCCGGGAGTGCCGCGAAGGCTGGGCAAGAAGCGATGGATTATTCCGCCGCCTGTGCCGCCCGGTCGATCACGCGTTTGATTTCGGCCTGGCGCGCATCGAACTGCCGGGCGATGAATTCGTCCTCGTCCTGCAGCGCCTGCACGTCGGACTGCGCGTATCCAATGACGCCCATCTCTTCGTAGCCTTTGCGGATGGTGCCGCCCCAGAGGCCGATGTCCTTCACGATCGGCACGATGCGCGTGAACAGCGAATTGCGGAACTTCTCCATGAAGCCACTCTCATACATCGCCTGCGCGCACTCCTCGATCGGCAGTTCCAGGTTCTGCCACAACTCGACGGCGTCGAAGCGGTCGCGCATGAGGTAGGAGGCTTCGAGCAGGAATTCCTCGCGCTCGTCGCGCTCCTTCTGCGTCAGATGCGGATAGTAGTCGCGCAGCGCGAGCCGGCCGAAGGCCACGTGGCGGGATTCGTCCTGCATCACGTAGGCGTTCACCTGGGCGCAGAGATTGTTCTTGGCGTTGTCGCGAATGGTTCCGAAGGCTGCGAGCGCAAGGCCTTCGATGACGACCTGCATACCGAGATAGGTCATGTCCCAGCGCGAATCCCGCAAGGTCTGGTCGATCAGCTCCTTGAGCGGCTTCGTCATCGGATAAGCGACGTCGAATTTCGTGAGCAGCTTACGATAGGCTTCGACGTGGCGCGCTTCGTCGATCGTCTGCGTCGCCGCATAGAATTTGGAATCGACGTCGGGAACCTGTGTCACGATTTTCGCGGCGCAGATGAGTGCGCCCTGTTCGCCCTGCATGAATTGCGAGAGCTGCCACGCCTGGAAGTGCCGGCGCACATTGCCTTTCTCTTTCTCCGACATCTTGAGAAAGCAAGGCGCCATGTGGATCGGCATGGACTCGTCGGGCATGCCTTCGGGGTTGTCTTCGCCGAGCTCCTGCGACCAGTCGATGCGGGTCGCCGCATCCCACTGCATCTCCTTGCCTTTGGCATAGAGGCCCATCATGGCCGCGCGGCCTTCGTCGTAATCCCAGTTGAAGACCGCGTCGAAATCCTGCTTCACGCTCCAGGTGGAGCCTTCGGTGCCAAGCGCATAGAGATCCTTGAACGACATCGCATTTGCTCCCTGTCCGGCCATGAGCCGCTTTGGTCTTTGGCCGAAGCATAGGAGGGCCGGGGGGTACGACCGAGTACACATGCCGCCAAAGATGTGGCATTTTGCGCCACATGGGGATCGCGACCGAGCTCGAGCGTCTGCCCATGACGATGGGCTATTTCCGGCTGATCCTGCGCGGGTTCGGCGACAGCGGAACGGAGCGCGCGGCTCTTCTCGAAGGAACAGGCGTCGGGGACGAGGACCTGCGCAATCCCGCGGCCGACATCAGCGTGTTCCAGCAGGTCCGGCAGATCGAAAACGCGTCGCGGCTGTGCGGTCCGGGTTGGGCCATTTCACGGCCCCAGCTCTGGGATGTGCCTGCCCATGGCGCGCTCGGCGTCGCCATTGTCTCCGCGCCGACATTGGCCGACAGCCTGAACGTCTTCGAGCGGTTCGGCCATGTCCGCTCGCCGTGGTTCAAGATATCGCTCAGGCCGCGCGGACGAGAATTGCTGATGGAGATCCGGATCACGGCGCCGATCGAGACCGAACAATGGCGGCCGATGATGGAGATCGCGTTCCTTGCCATCAAAGCGATGCTGGACACGGCCCGTGGCCCCGCGCCCGGCGAAATGGCTTTTCATTTTGCCTGCCCGAAACCCGATTACGCGGATCGTCTTGCCGCGGTGCTCGGCGGAGCCGTCACCTTCCAGGCCCGGATCAACTGTATCGCTATGCCGAGCGGCTGGCGCGACATCGTCCCCACGCATGTCGATCCGTCCTTGTACGGGCACGCGATCGCCGAGCTCGAAGAGGTGCTGGCGCGCCTCGAAGCACCGACCAATCTGCGTGCGCAGATCGAACGTCTTCTGCGGACCATGCCGGCCGGACGTCTCGACTCGCCCTCGGTCGCGCGGGCCCTGGGCGTTTCGCGGCGTACGCTGGCGCGACGTCTTGCGGAGACCGATACGAGCTTTCGCGCGCTCTTGGATGCGGAGCTCAAAGCGCGCGCCGGCCGTCTGCTGTCTTCGCAAAAGTTCTCGCGTCCGGAGATGGCCGAGCAGCTCGGCTATCGCGACCCCACGAGCTTCAGCCGCGCCTGCCGGCGCTGGTTCGGCAGCTGAGATCCAGTCGATCTACTCCGTCGTCGGATAGAAGTGCGGCGGAGCGGGTGCGAGCCGGCTCTGGGCCACGGGCGACAGCGCTTCATCTTCAGCTGCCACGCGGATCAGCGCCTCGCGGTCCAGGATCACAAGCGTGCGGTAGCGCTGCTTCAGGATGCCTTCCTGCATCAGCCGTCTCAGCTCGCGGTTGACGCTCTGGCGGGCGGCGCAGACCGTATCCGCCAGATCTTCCTGCGAAATCTTCGAATCGACGACGATCTCGTCGGATTCGATCGCCGACTGGCCACGGGCGATCCAAAGAATCATCTTGGCGATGCGGCAGCGCACCGAGTTCATCGCATGCAGTTCGATGGTCTCCAGATCCGCCCGTGTGCGCCGGCAAAGCAGCGCGATCACCTCGAGTCCCACCTGGGGATGACGCGCCGCGACCGAACGGACGGCAGCGCCGGGAATGACGATGGCCGTCGCATGATCGCGGGCCGAGACGTCGAAAGGGGCAGGCATTCCGTCAAAGACCGGCAATATGCCGCTCGTCTGACCGGGACGCGAAAAGGAATAAAGGAAGCGCCGGCCGTTATGCCAAGTCTTGCTCAAGAGAAAGCAGCCGTCGGTGATAACCCAAACCGCGTCGACAGAATCTCCGGAAGAGCAGGCGCGCTCGCCGTCTTTGTAGAATCGGATCTCGGATTGTGCGCAGACTTCCGCAATGGCCTCTTCGGGCCAATTTGATGTCAGTCGCGTACGTTCAAGCGCTGCGCGAACTTGCGCGCTCAAATCTATCATGCAGTGTCGTTCCCGCCCCGAATGGCAACGAAACAATTTCTATCATATCGATGACAGTGTCTGAAATTTCCGACCAGAGAAAAGAGCAGCATTGCACTGCCCGATTCAAATTGTTCAATTCTGTGTCGCCTACTTGACGCTGCGCGGTGGGGAAAAAGGGAAGTTGAAATACACGCTTCACGCGCAAGCAATAATCAGCCTGCGGAGGAAATATGCCGAGCCCAGCCAAACTCGCGGTCGCGGATTTCACGCATACTTTATTCGGTGTCGAAAACCACGTCGCGACTATTACTCTCAATCGCCCCGAGCGTCGCAACGCGCTCAACTATCGAGCCTATGAGGAACTCGAATCAGCGTTCCGCATCGCTACCGCCGATCCCGAGATACGCTGCCTGATCGTCACAGGCGCTGATCCGGCATTCTGCTCCGGCGACGATGTCCGCGAAATTATGGCGGGCCCCTCAAGCGTGGCGCGCGCAGAACGGCGAGCCGACCCCAGGCCGACGCCGGCGGCCATGGCCGCCCTGGCGTGCGAAATCCCGGTGATTGCCGCGGTGAATGGCGCCGCCATCGGCTGGGGTATGGAGCTTGCGCTCTATGCGGACATGCGGATCGCCTCCGAAAAGGCCTCCTTCGCCGAAATGTTCGTCAAACGCGGCCTTGTCAGCGATGTGGGCGGCTTTTATCGCCTGCCGGCGATTGTCGGTCCGGCGAAAGCCGCCGAGCTTCTGTTCACCGGAGACCTGATTGACGCCTCGGAAGCCTTGCGGATCGGGCTCGTGAGCGAGGTCGTTGCCCATGGCGAACTCATCGCGAAGGCGCGGGCGCTGGCGACCCGCATCGCCGCCAATCCACCGCTCGCCGTGCGCGCGCTGAAGGAAGGCTTGCGCAGGACGGCCTATGGCGATCCGGAAGAGATCGGACGCTGGGCAATCCAGACGATTTATCGCCTGATGCAGACCGAAGATCACAAGGAAGGCGTGGCGAGCTTCCTCGAAAAACGTCCGCCGCGCTTCAAGGGACGCTAGCCGATGCGTTGGCGCGGTCTTGCCGTCCCTGTTGCCGTTCTGCTGGTCGTTCTCATTGGCGGATTTTATTCCCTGCGAATATTTGCGATCTCGGCCGCCGAGAAGAAATTCATGCTCGTGCACCGGAACGGCACGATGACCCCCGCACAGTTCGGCGCGGCCTGGACTCCCTTCACCATCGACAGCGACGGACGGACGCTTCAGGCCTCGCTGGTCATGGCGCAACCCTCGTGCACGAGGCCCGTCGCTGTGCTGCTGTTCCACGGCCGCGATGAGTCTTTGTCCGATTGGGCCAAGGCGCAGGCGTTCCCGAGCCGGGAATGCGTGTCGTCCGTCATGTTCGACTATTCCGGCAACGGCGACAGCACCGGACCGGCGACGATGGCGAACCTGAATGCCGACGGCATCGCCGCCTGGCGTGCCTTCATGCGCAAGTTCCCGACCGGAAGGCGCTGCGTGCTGGCACACTCCATGGGCAATGCCGTTATGCTGAATGATCTGCGCGTGTTCGCCCCACTGCCCGACTGCGCCGTGGACGCCAATGCCTTCAGCTCTGTCGAGGATTTCGTGCGTTACAGCGGCGCACCGTCGGCCTTCGCACTGCTGCTGCACGGCGTATGGGACAACACCCAGGCGATCAAGGCCGTGAAGGTGCCGCTGCTTGTGATCCATAGCGACGCCGACCAGACGATCCCGGCCTTCATGTCGACACGCATCGCCGAGGCAGCGCCGGCCGGGGCCAAGCGCGTCACGCTTCACGGATTCAGCTACGACGCGCTCTATGAAGACCCTAGCCTTGCGTCGTGGACGCCGGTGCTGGCGTTTTTGCGCGGAAAGTAAGCGCCACCTCCCGCAAGGGGAGGTGGCCCGGACTAGTTCATCCGCTCGATGATGATTGCGGGCGCCATGCCGCCGGCGGCACACATGGTGACAAGGCCGCGCTTCAGATCGCGGCGCTCGAGCTCGTCGAGGATCGTGCCGATCAGGATCGAACCCGTCGCGCCGATCGGATGGCCTAGCGCCATCGCGCCGCCATTCACATTGACCTTGTCGCGATCGAGCTTGAGATCGCGGATGAATTTCTCGGCGACGACGGCGAAAGCCTCGTTGATCTCGAACAGATCGATGTCGTCGAGCGTCAGGCCCGCTTTCTCCAGCACCTTTCGCGCAGCCGGCACCGGCGCGTTCAGCATCAGGGTCGGGCTGTCGCCGACATTGGCCATGGCGACGACGCGGGCGCGCGGCTTGAGGCCGTGCTTCTTCGCGTAGGTAGGTGAAGCAAGAAGGACCGCGGCCGCACCGTCGACAACGCCGGACGAATTGCCGGCGTGATGGACGTGCTTGATCTTGAGATCGGGATAGACCTGGCGGATCAGCCCGCCGAAGGTTGTGCCTTTCTCGTCGAGCGGCACTTCGGCCAGCATCTCGAAGGCGGGCTTCAGCGATTGAAGACCTTCGAGCGTCGTCTGCGGGCGCGGGAATTCTTCGCGGTCGAGCGCGAGCGTGCCGTCATCGTGATAGACCGGCACGAGGCTCTTGTCGAAATGGCCGCCCTTGATCGCTACGTCGGCGCGCTTCTGGCTCTCGAGCGCCAGCTCGTCGAGCGCAAGCCGCGGAATGTTCTCCAGTGTCGCGATGGCGTCGCCGCAGACGCCCTGATGCGATTGCGGATGAAGCGCGCGCAGATGGAGATTGCCGGCATCCATGAACGGCGGCGACTTCGGGTCGGCCGTCGAGGACGTGTACGACATCATCTCCGTGCCGCCGGCGACGATGAGATCTTCCATGCCCGACATGATCGACGCCGCCGCAAGATTAACGACCGTGATGCCCGAACCGCAGAAGCGGTCGAGCGTCATGCCGCTCGCCTTGATGTCGTAGCCCGCATCGAGCGCGGCCATGCGGCCGAGATCCGCGCCCTGCTTGCCGCGCTGGGACGACGTGCCCCAGATGACATCATCGATTTCCGCCGTGTTGACGTCGTTGCGCTTCGCGATCGCCTTCAGAACCGTTGCGGCGAGACGTTGCGGATGAAGTTCCGCGAGCGCGCCCTTGCCGACTTTGCCGATGCCGCGGGGCGTCCTGCAGGCGTCGATGATCCAGGCTTCCGACATTATTTCCTCCGAAATTTGTAGCGGCCGCGAGGGCCAATAGCTCTGTCCCCGCATTGCAGCATCGCGCTATGCTGGGCGCAAGTCCGCACCCCCCTTACGCAGCGGCAACGCGAGGTTCCCATGGCCGAAACACCCATCACTGCCAGCGTTACCGAGACCAGGAAAAGTCCTTACTCCGTTGAAGTCGTCGTCGACGGGCACGAAATCGAGGCCGACGAGCCTGAGAGTTCCGGCGGCAAGAATCTCGGCCCCTATCCCCACGAGATCCTGGTGGCGGCGCTCGGCGCCTGCACGGCGCAGACGGTGCGCTGGTATGCAGACCGTCATGGCTGGCCGCTCGATGCGGTGAGCGTCGATCTCACTTATGCGCGCGAACATCTCGAAGGCCATAGCGGCCTGCTCGATGTCTTCGACAAAGCGGTTCGCCTGACGGGGCCGAATCTGACGCGGGAGCAACGCGGGCGGCTTCTCGACGTGGCGGGCAAATGTCCGATCCAGCGGTTGATGGAAGGCATGCCCGTCATTCGCACGCGCGAGAAGCTCTAGAGTGGCGATTGCGCCGTCGGCCGACTAAACTCGGCAAAATAAAGGGAGAGATACGCATGGCGCAGGCAAGCGAACCGATCCTCGAGCCCGATCTTCCGATTGTCGACCCGCATCATCATTTGTGGGATCGCACTGCGCCCGGCGCGCCGCAGATCCCGCTGCCGGATCATCCGTTCTCGCGCATCATCGCCAACAATGCGCGCTATCTGCTTCCCGAACTGCTCAAGGACGTGCAGAGCGGCCACAACATCGTCGCCACGGTGTTTCTGGAATGCGGCGCCATGTATCGCGCGTCTGGACCTGATGCACTCAGATGCGTGGGCGAGACGGAATTCGTGAACGGCGTTGCCGCGATGACGGCGAGCGGCATCTATGGCGACGTGCGCGCCTGCGCCGGTATCGTCGGTCACGCCAATCTGCGGCTCGGCGATGCGGTGGAAGACGTGCTGCGTGCGCATATCCATGCCGGCAACGGCCGCTTCCGCGGCATCCGCCACAGCGCATCCTATGACGAAGATGCGGGTGTTTTAGGACTGATGGCGAACCGTCATCCGCCCGGACTTTATGGCGACGCCAAATTCCGCGAAGGATTCAAATGGCTGCACAAACTTGGACTGTCCTTCGATGCCTGGCTGCTCGAGCCGCAATTGCCTGACCTCATCGAGCTCGCGCGCGCTTTCCCCGACACGCAGATCGTTCTCGATCATGTCGGCACGCCGCTCGGCATGGCGTCCTACAGAGGCAAGCTCCAGGAGCGCTTCGCGCCGTGGAAGGAGAACATCCGAAAGCTCGCGAAGTCCGAAAATGTGGCGGTGAAGCTCGGGGGGCTTGCCATGCCGTTCGCCGGTTTCCCATCGTTTTATTCTACGCCCCCCGCAAGCTCCGAACAGCTTGCGAAGGAATGGAAGCCCTATATCGAAACCTGCATCGAGGCTTTCGGCCCGCAGCGCTGCATGTTCGAAAGCAATTTCCCGGTTGACAGCGGCAGCTGCGCCTATCCCGTGCTCTGGAATGCGCTGAAGCGACTAGCGGCGGGTTGTTCGCCCGCCGAGAAGACGGCGCTCTTCAGCGGCACGGCGGCGCGGGTTTATCGGCTGGCGCTGTAGGCCGCAATGAGCGATCTCGTCGAGCGTCTGAAATATATGCTGGGCGACGATGTGGTTGCCGCAGCCGAGGACATCCCCAAGCGATCGCTGGCCGGTTATCCGCTGGGATCCCCTCGCGCGCTGGTGCGTCCGCGCTCGACTGCCGACGTGGCGACGATCCTCAAGCTTTGCCATGCCGAATGTCAGCCGGTCGTGGCTTGGGGCGGACAGTCGGGACTTGTGCACGGCACCGAAGCGGAGGGCGCGATCGCGCTCTCGCTCGCGCGCCTCGACCACATCGAAGAGATCGACGAGACCGGTGCGACGGCGTCGGTCGAGGCGGGATGCGTGTTGCAGACCTTCTGCGATGCGGTCGATGCGAAAGGCCTGTTCTTCCCGCTCGACCTCGGCGCGCGCGGCTCGGCCACGATCGGCGGAAACATTGCGACCAATGCCGGCGGCAACCGCGTCATTCGCTACGGCATGATGCGCGAGCTGGTGCTCGGCATCGAAGTTGTTCTGGCCGACGGCACGATCCTGTCGTCGCTGAATCATCTGATCAAGAATAATGCGGGCTACGATCTGAAGCAGGTTTTCATCGGCTCGGAAGGCACGCTCGGCATCGTCACACGCGCGGTCCTGCGGTTGCGGCCGAAGCCCGCGACGCAGAACATGGCGCTGCTGGCGGTGGATCGCTTCGAGCACTTGCCGCGCATCCTGCGCAGCCTCGAGCGGGGCCTCGGCGGGGCGCTCTCCGCCTTCGAAGTGATGTGGGAGGACTTCTACCGGCTCGTGACGTCGGCGCCGGCGCAAGGTCGCGCGCCGCTGGCGTACGGCCACGGCTATTATGTGCTCGTGGAATCTCTCGGCGGCGATCCCGACGGTGACGCGGCGCGCTTCGAGCGAATCCTCTCTTCGGAGCTTGAGCGCGGCGACATTGCCGATGCCGCCATCATGAAATCGAAAGCGGAGTGTGACCGGCTCTGGGGATTGCGCGACGACGTCCTGCAGGTCGCGCGCAACGCGCCGATTTTCACCTTCGACGTGAGCCTCAAGATCGCCGACATGGAGGCGTATGTGAGCGCCGTGCACGCGGCCCTTCAAGCGCGCTGGCCCGCCGCCACCATGATGGTCTTCGGACATCTGGGCGACGGCAATCTGCATGTCATTCCCGGCGTCGGCGACGGCAGCCGTCCTGCGCGCAAAGCGGTCGAGGAGATCGTCTACGGAACGCTCAAGGGCGGTTCGGTGTCGGCCGAGCACGGCATCGGCCTCGAGAAGCGGGACTATCTGTCCTGGTGCCGCACGCCGGAGGAGATCGCCCTGATGCGCAGCTTGAAGCATGCGCTTGATCCTCGCGGGATTCTCAATCCGGGCAAGATCTTTTCGCTTTCGGCGTGAGGACGGCCCTGTGGGGCGAGGCCGGAGCGCATCGCCATCAACGCCGCATCGGGAACGCTCGGCAGGTTGAGACTGATAAGGAACCGCAAGGTAGCACTGTGGTACGACCGAGATCTATCTGGCGGAGGGCTTGCCCGAGCCGAGTTGCTTTGTGAGCCACAGCATGCTTCGCGACACGTCGAAATAGAAAGTCTTCGTCGCCCCGCCCTGGTCCTGAACGGTCATCGCATCGCACTCGCTCTTTCCGCATTGCACCAGCGCCTGCATCGTGACCCGATAGCCCTGCGAAAACAGGAACGCATACTCCTCCCTGACCGCCGTTACGACGAAAGGCGAGTCGGCTGAACCGCCGTCGCCCGAGTGCGCGATGGAGCGGATAAGTCCCAGTGCGACGTCGTGGTGGAATTTTGCCGTCGACGCATCGCTCTGCTTTTTCGCGCAATTCGCCGCGAGAATGTGCGCCTGTATGTCGGTGAAATTGCCGTCGAGGACCTTGTTCGCCGCGTCCAGAACCTTTGTGCAATTCTCCGCCTTCGCGGCGTCCAGCATCGCGCCCCGCTCCGGCGGCTCGCCGTAGGGATCGTAGTGGGAGCTCTCCGCATAGGCCTCGCGAAATGCCGTGTAGTCGATGTCGGTGTCCCCGCTCTTCAGGTCTGTGAGCAGTGCCGCATATTTCGCATCGCCTGTAGACTCTTCCGCGTGCGCCAGACGCGCCAAGCCGAGGAGCCCGGCGATTGCGATGGCAAATCCCATTCCGCGCATGAGCCTTCCCTCCCAAGATGGCTCGGTTATGGCCTCACAATATGGCTTTTCTCTGTTTCGCTGTCAGGCGCCGGCGGCCCGGAGCGCACGCTCCTTGGCGCGGGCGATATCATAAGTGCGGCTCATCATGAAGCGCTGCGCGGACAAACCGCCGCCCGCCTGCAGCGCCACGACGAAATTCCAGCCGCCGTAAGCGTCGGCCGTCAGATCGCGGATGAGATTGTAGACGCGCATGCGCGTCTCGACTTCCACGCTCGGCTTGGTGTGCAGATATTTGCGGATGTAGCGACCCGATTCCGGATTGCGCAGGTCCGACTCCAGCGGCAGCGTCATCACGAGACCGCCCGAAAGATCGTGCAGATAGCGAACGGTCTGATGGTAGTTTGCGGCGTAGTAATATTTGGAGGCGTTGATGGCGAGCGTGTTGGGATAGACCATGCCGGACGGCGTCGTCTCGTAGTGGCGACAGGCATAATCGAGACTCATGGCGAGCATCTGCGCATAGGTGATGAGCTCGGCGATCGAGGCCTGCGCCACGGGGTCGCTCTCCTTGCCCTGCATTTCCGTGACCAGCTGGGCGAGTCCCACGAAGAGCTCGGACTGCTCGACGGCGGCGATCACGCCGCCGGTGCGCTCCCAAAGCCCCAGCGACTGCGCGAGCTTGCTTGCCAGCTGTACTTCGCCGGCAAGAAACACGCGGTCCCACGGCACAAAGACATCGTCGAACACGACGAAGCCTTCCGGCATGGAATGATGGGAGCTTGCCGGATAGTCGAAGGCGTTGAGCTCGGCGGGCGCGAAACTTCTGTTGATGATGCTGACGCCCTTAGTATTGACCGGAACGGAGAACGACACGGCATAATCCGTCTCGTCCTGGCGCATGCCCTTGGTCGGCATGACCACGAGCTCATGCACGAGCGAGGCAGCGGTGATGTGAAGCTTGGCGCCCCGCACGACGATGCCGTCCTTGTTGCGCTCGACGATGCGGACATAGAGATCGGGATCGTCCTGCTCATGCGCGCGACGTTTCCTGTCGCCTTTGGGATCGGTGATGACTTCTGCGCCGCGCAGGTCGTTGTCGCGGCAATAGCGGTACATGCGCTCGATGTTCTCGCCATATTGCGGGTTCACTGCCGACACCTGGTCCTTCACGCTCATCAGCGCCATGAAGACGCCGCTGACCGCCGTTCCGATGGACGTATGGCGGAGCAGCTCGACGCGCTTGGCGAGATCGCTTTCGCTCTTCGGGATCTGATAGATGCGGTGGGACTGACCGCCCGTCTCGTCGCGATAGCTGCGAAGCGCACCGAGCTTCTGATCGTTGTACTCGTAGTCCTTCGCGGTGATCGCAATCGGCACCTTGAAGCGCGGATGCCTGGTAATATCGGCAATGCGCTCGCCGTCCCAGTACGTTACGCGTCCGTCATTCAGACTCTCGACATATTGCTCAGGTGTTTTGAGACCCATGGCGTCAGCTCCCAAACGCTTTTGGCGGATATGTTTGGTGGCAACCTTAGCGCGCCCGGCGAGGAATCACAGACCTTTCAGCCGTTGCGCTCGAGCCAGTCTTTGAGGGCGACCGCGTTGTTGCGTTCCTGGTCGCGCGCGGCGTAGAGGAGGCTCACGGTTGTTGTCCGGCGCTTTTCCCGCAGGAGTGCTACGGCAGCTTTCGCTTCGGGAGCTTTCAGCTCCTTCTCATATGCCGCAACGAAGGCCTTCCAGTGCTCCGGCTTGTCGTGGAAGCGGTGGCGGAGATCGTCGCTGGGGGCGATGTCCTTGAGCCACAGATCGATATGCGCCTTGGCCTTGGACAGCCCACGCGGCCACAGCCGGTCGACGAGCACGCGGAACCCGTCGTCTTTGTCGAAGGGTTCGTAGATGCGCTTGAGGCGGTATTCGTGCGCCATGCGCGAGTATTGCACGGGTGGTGTGACACGGTCGAATCCGCGCTAGGCTTCACGCGACACAATTTCCGGAGACGCCAATGATCAGCAGTCCTCAAGTCCTGTTCGAGACCGAAGGCCATATCGCCACGATCACGCTCAACCGGCCGGACCGGATGAACACGATCAGCCCGACCATGCTCCACCAACTCGTGGAGCACCTCCTGGCGGCCGACAAGGACCCGAATGTGCGCGTCGTTATCCTGACCGGGACGGGTCGCGCCTTCTGTGCCGGACTCGATCTCTCGGAAGTTACGGAGCCAAAGAAAGACGGCATCACATCCGGCGCTTCGAACGCGAGCAATCTCGATTTGCGCGCCACCCCGCCGACCGTGCTGTTCGGCATGGAGAAGCCGACCATCTGCGCGCTGAACGGCTCGGCCGCCGGCTACGGGTTCGATACGGCGCTCGGCTGCGATATCCGCATCGCGGCCCGCACGGCGAAACTCGCGGCTGCGTTCACCAAGCGCGGTGTCGTCCCGGAATCGGGCGGCACCTGGTATCTGCCGCGTCTCCTCGGCTGGTCGAAAGCCGCTGAATTGATTTTCACCGGGCGCACGCTTTCGGCGGACGAAGCGCAGGCGATCGGCCTTGTGTCGGAAGTCGTGGACGATCCGCTCAAGCGCGCGCGGGAAATCGCCGCCGAGATAGCGGCCAACGCGCCGCTGGCCGTGCAAGCCTCGAAGCGCATGATGCGTATGGGTCTCAGCGAGACCTTCAACGATCACGTTCATCACGTCTTCCTGCAGCTTCTGCCGCTCTTCCGCTCCGAGGACGCCGCCGAAGGCATGCGTGCTTTCATGGAAAAGCGCACACCGGAATTCCGCGGGCGCTGAGGCTTGACCTTCGGTTGGCGCGACCCCACGCTCGCCCGCGCAAATCGGCGGGATGGGAACGATGAGCGGATCATGGGGGGCGCTGTTGCGGACCTGGGGGCTCGCGCTGGTCGCGCTGTTCGTTTGGCATGTGACCGAGCACTTCTATTATCCCCATAATTGGCAGTCCGCGACGGCGTCGCCGGATGTGTTTTCGGCAGCGCGTGCGGAATCGACGCTCGCCACAATTCTCGGCCCCGAGCGCCCACATCCTGTGGGAAGCGCGGAGAATGCGGCAGTTCATGCGCGCATTCTCGAACAGTTCGCGAAGCTCGGCGTTCCAGCGAAAACCTATCGAGCCTTTACCTGCAATTCGGCGGGGCGGCGCTTCGCCTATGTCGCCTGTGCGACGACTACCGACATCGTCGCCGACGCGATCCCGGGCGAGGGTAAAGCGATTGTGTTGCTCGCCCACTACGATTCGGTGCCGGCAGGTCCGGGCGCATCGGATGACGGGTCCGGCGTTGCCACTGTCATTGAAACCGTGCGCGCGTTGAAGGCCGGTGGCGCGAAAAGTCTTCATCCGGTCATGGCCGTGATCACTGACGGCGAGGAAGGCGGGCTTCTGGGCGCCAATGCGTTCCTCGAGAATCCGGCGCTGAAGGCGCGCGTCGGCGCGGTCATCAATGTCGAGGCACGCGGCACGAAGGGACCCAGTCTTCTTTTCCAGACGAGCCCGGGCGATGCTCGCCTCATCGATCTCTATGCGAAGAGCGTGCCCATCGTGGCGACGAGCTCGCTCTACGCGGAAATCTACAAGTTCCTCCCGAACGACACGGATCTGACGCTGTTCATCCGCGCCGGTTTTCCGTCCTTCAATTTCGCGTTCGCCGACAATGTCCGCTATTACCACTCTCCTTTCGACATCCGCGCCAATCTCGATCGCGCGACGCTACAAATGCACGGCGATAACATGCTGGGCGTGGCGCGCGCGCTCGAGCACACCGATTTCGCGGCGATCAAAGGCGGCGATGCTGTCTATCTGTCACTGTTCGGGGCAGCGCTCCCGCGTCTTCCCGCAAGCTGGGCGCTACCTCTGGCGATCGTAGTATTCCTGGCACTGGCGCTGGCCGCGTGGATGGCGCGCGCGGGCCAGGGCGCCGACTGGCGCGGCGTGACGTCGGCGGCCTTCATGCCGCTTCTGCTTTTGATCGGCAGCTGTCTGTTTGGTTGGCTTCTCGCGCTCATTGCACAGACCGTGTCTGGCCGTCCCGATCCGACTTATGCCTATCCGACGGCGATGCGCTGGGGGCTCGGCTTCGCTGTGTGGGCGATCACACTTCTTGTTTCGCGGATGGTGACCAATGGCAGGCTCGCGGTGGCCGCGGCGTGGTTGTGGCTTGCGGCGCTCGGGGTCGTCACGGCGGCGCTTTTGCCCGGTTTGAGCCCCTATTTCGTCTTTCCGGGTGTTGTAGCCGCTGTGCTGCTGCTCGCAACGGCGCGCAGCGGCTGGGACAGCGGATTGGGCCAGGCGGCCCTGTTTGTCAGCGCGCTCGCCTCATTCGTGATCTGGATTGGCCTCGTCGTCAGCGGCGAAACGCTGATGGGATTGAGACTGCATCCGCTCTTCACGATCCCCCTGGCCTTTGCGCTGCTGACGGCGGTGCCGCTTCTCGCAACGCGGCCAATGTCGCACGCCGCCTGGAACGCGAGCGTGGTCATAAGTGGCGCCGCAGCCCTGCTGATCGCCGTGATCGCCGGTCTCCAGCCCGCCTACAGCAAGAAGTCGCCGCAGCGAGTCAATATCATTTATCTTGAGAACGGCTCCTCGCCCGCCCGCTTCATTGCCGATACCTCGTGGAAAGGCGTGGGCCTCGAACCCATTCCCCTGCAGTTGATGAAAGCGGGACCTTTCACGCTTGACCAGAACGCATGGGGAGGCCTCCGCATCCAGTATTCCGGTGCAAGCGGATATGTCGCGCCGGCAGGTTCGGCGATTTATTCGGTGCCGAAGGCGACGATTGTGCACGATGCCGAGGAAGGCGGCGTGCGCCATGTGGAGCTGGCTTTCGAGGGCTCGTCAGCAGCCAACGGTATCGTCATGTCGATTCCGAAGGCCGCGAAACTCGTTTCGCTCGATCTGCGTAGTGAACAAATCTCGGTGGCAGGCTGGACGACCGACGCGCGCGTTATCTGCTGGACGCCCGACTGCCGCGATTTGCATGTGAAGCTCGCCCTCGCCGCGACCGGCGCGGTCGCGATCAATTTTGCGGAGTTCCGGTACGGCCTGCCTCCCTCGGGTGCGCGGCTTCAGGCGGCGCGGCCGCAGGAGGCGATGCCGTCGCAAAGCGGCGACGAGACGATCCTTGCGAATGAAGTCGTGCTGCCGGCGCGATAAGGTGAATTTCAAGTGACGGTGTCGCAGTTTGGGACCGCATACCGGCGGCCGAATGCAGACATTTCGAGCGGCCAAATTAAGCGGTTTTCAGGAGGTTTCGTGGCCAAATGCGTCTCAGGGCCAGGGCAGAATCTCCGCGAAAAAGATGAGCGCGTCCGGACAGAAATCCCGCTTTGCGCGTCTTCTCGACGTAAAGAGCGACATGTCGAGCGAAAACCGGCGCGCGCTCCTGCGTGAAGTGACCGACGTCTTCGCCGAGCACGAACAGGATGGCGATGCCGCGAAAGTCGCCAAGCTCGATCAGGTCCTAAGCTCGGTTGTGGCCGAATTTTCGCGTGAAGTACGCGCCGAGCTCGCCGCCAAAATCGGTCCCAGCAAAGTGGGGCTGGGCGCGACGGTCGAAAAGCTGGCGCTCGACGATATCGAGATTGCGCGTCCCATTCTGGAACAGTCAGCGCTCTCCGAGGCGCATCTTCTGCAGGTTATCTCTCAGAAGACGCAGGAACATCTTCTCGCGGTGACGCGCCGCAGCGACATCACGGAAACGGTCTCGCACGCGCTCGTCGAAAAGGGTGATGATCGCGTCGTCGTCTCGCTGCTGGAAAATGCGCGCGCCAAGATCGCACCCAAGACCTATGAGACGGTGACCGAATTGGCGCAGAGCCGTCCGGTTCTCTATGCACCCTTTGTGCGCCGACAGGACGTGCCGCTGGAGTTATTGAACGACGTCTATCTCGAAGTCGAAGGCGAACTGCGTCGTGAAATCCTGGCGCGTTACGATCAGGTTTCGCCTGCCGAGCTGGATGCCGCACTCGAGCGAAGTCGCGCCAAGCTCTTGAAGGCCCACCGCAAGCCGGCGCTCGAAGCCGCCAAGATCAAGGCCCGTATCGAAGAATTCCGCTCGAAGGGCGAGTTCAATCCACCGATCCTCATTCGCCTGTTGCGCGAAGGCGATGCGAGCCGCGGGCTTTTCGTCGGCGTGTTCGCGACGCTCACCGATGTCGAGGAGAGTCTCGCCGAGAAAGTGGTCGATAGCGGCGACATCGATGCGCTGGCGCTTCTCTGCCGCGCCGCCGACTTCGAACGCGCCGTCTTCGTCAGCCTCGCCATCGCGCTGATCGGTTCGGAGCGGCGCATGACCAAGGTCGAGGAATTCGGTGCGCTTTATGAGAACGTGCCGGTCTCAGCGGCGCAGCGCGCGGTGCGCTTCTGGAAAGTTCGCACCTCGAGCGCCGCAGCCTAGGCAATGCGCTTCAACAGCTTCTCCCGCACATCCGGCCATTCCTCGGCAAGAATGGAGAAGATGACGGTATCGCGTGTGCGGCCGGTCCAGGTGATGCGGTCCTGGCGTAGGATGCCGTCCTGGTGAGCGCCAAGCTTTGAGATCGCTGCCCGTGAGCGCTGATTGGCCGCGTCAACCCGGAGCTGAACGCAGCGTACGCCGCTCTCGAACGCATGGCGCAGCATCAGGAACTTCGCTTCCGGATTGACCATGCCGCCGCGCATATCGGGGCGATAATAGGTGCCGCCGATCTCGACGCGCTTATTCGGGCTGTCGATGACGACGAAGTTAGTGACGCCGACGACTTTCCCTTCATACAGCACCGCAAAGGCAAGAGCCTCGCCGCGCGCGACATTCCTCGCCGTCCTTTCGGCCCAGGCGTCGAAATGCTGCCCCGTCATGGAATACGGATAGAGCGCCCAGGTTTCAGTGTCCGCTTCGCAGGCTTGTTTGAGCGCCTCGTAGTGCTTCGGCTCCAGCGGCTCCAGCCGTACGAATCGGCCCTCGAGGGTTTTGGTTTCCAGCTTCATCGGCTTTGATTTGTCCGGGCATGCGATCGCGTGCAGGATGGCGTCATAACATGGGAGGGAATGATGGCGCGCAAAAAAGTCGGGGAGGGGCAGACGGCCCTGGTTACAGGTGCGTCGTACGGGATCGGCCTCGATCTCGCCGAATGCTTCGCGAAGGATGGCTATGATCTGATCCTCGCGGCGCGCAGTCAGGACGCGCTGTCGGCGGCTGCGGGCAAACTGGCGGGCCAATACAAAGTGAAGGTCACGCCGATCGCCCGTGATCTCGGTGTACCGGGCGGCGGCGCCGCCCTTGCCAAGGATATCGAAGCGAAGGGCCTCAAGGTCGATGTGCTGGTCAACAATGCCGGCTACGGCGTTGCCGGCGCGCTCGACGGCTCGAAGCTCGAGGAACAGCTCGGCATGGTCGATTTGAATGTCCGCGCGCTGCTCGAGCTGACGCAGATCTATTGGCCGAGCATGCTCAGGGCAAAGCGCGGCGGCGTGTTGAACGTGGCGTCGACGGCGGCATTTCAGCCGGGGCCGCTGATGGCTGTCTATTACGCCACCAAGGCTTTCGTGCTCTCCCTCTCGGAAGCGCTGTGGAAGGAGGCCGAAGGAACCGGTGTGCATGTGAGCTGCCTGTGCCCGGGACCGACCACCAGCAGGTTCCGCGAGCGCGCCGGCACAGGCAAGACGCGCCTGTCGCGGGTGGGCGAGGCGATGCCGTCCATGGCTGTGGCAAAACAGGGTTATCGCGGATTCCGCAACAACACGCGCGTAGTCGTCACCGGCTTCCGCAACAAGCTGCTCGCGAATTTTGCGCCGTTCCTGCCGCGCAGAAGTCTCTTGGGCATCGTCTACAATCTGCAGAGCCCCGCCTAGGCGCTTACCCCTTTTGCAGCAACGCCACGGTCGCGTGGGCCGGTCGGCATCGCGGCAAGTTCCTTCGCGGCCTGGCTCAGGATGCGCGCGCGCCGGTCGCCGCAAACGTATGGCCGAACCGCCACTGGGACTGGCGCGCTGCTGACATGCGCCCCGTCCCGCAGTCGACGGATGGTCAGTCTCCGGCGTTGCCGCGGCGCGTGGCCTCATAGAGGAACCAGGTGCGGCGCTCGGCCTCATCGATCCAGTTTTCGAGGAGGCTGGCCGTCGCCACGTCGTTGTATTCGTCGCACAGCTCATGCACGGCCAGCATCCGCGCCGCCAGGTCCTTGTTGTCGTCGCGAAGCTCGGCGAGCATGTCCTGCGGCGTCACGAACTCGGCGTCGTTGTCCTTGACCCGCTGCAGGCGGGAGATATGCCCGATGGAACGGATCGTTGTGCCGCCGATCTTCCGT
>Ga0335069_10002991_pt1 | contig 25748 bp, 25 predicted proteins | sample Lox_Sample_11_FD_206714 | JGI IMG/M metagenome (GOLD analysis project Ga0335069, IMG submission 206714) | Soil microbial communities from Loxahatchee National Wildlife Refuge, Florida, United States - Lox_Sample_1.1 | ecosystem: Environmental > Terrestrial > Soil > Wetlands | place: USA... | reverse complement strand
CGTCGTTAGTCCGGTGCTCGATGTGTGGAAAGCTCTGCCGCCTCGAAATTTTCCCAACTACTCCGCCGGGGTTTGGGGCCCGAAGGAATCGGACGAACTCATGGAGCACGACGGCCGTCGCTGGAGAAATTTCGAGCGATGATTCTGGCCGGCGACATCGGAGGCACGCACGCCCGGCTTGCGTTCTTCGAAAGCGCGAACGGCCTGCCCAAGCTTCTGCACGAGACGGTATTCCCAAGCCGCGAATTCGCAGGGCTGGGTGACATCGTAAAAAAGTTTATCGATGGATCGGCGGTGCAGATTGAAACCGCATGCTTCGGAATTGCCGGGCCGGTTCGCAAAGGCAAAGTTGAAGCCTCGAATCTTCCCTGGATTGTCGACTCTTCCAGGCTCGCCGCCGACCTGAACCTCAAGCAAGCTCTGCTGATCAATGACCTCGAGGCCAATGCCTGGGGCATCGCGGCTCTGGGTCCGGATGACGTCGTCAGCCTCAACAAGGTGAAGGACGCGCCGGTGGGCAACCAAGCCGTCATCGCGGCGGGAACTGGCCTTGGCGAAGCGGGCATGTACTGGGACGGCGCGACATATCAAGTCTTCGCTTCTGAGGGCGGCCACGCCGACTTCGCTCCCCGCAACAACTTGGAGATCGAGCTTCTCCATTACCTGATCAAGCGTTTCGGACACGTCAGTTATGAGCGGATCGTGTCGGGGCCGGGGTTGGTGAACGTGTTTCATTTTCTGCGCGACACGCACCGAGGCAAGGAGCCGCAATGGCTTAGCGATGAAATATTACATGGCGATGCCGCCGCAGCAGTTTCGCGCGCAGCCCTGGCAGGAAAGTCGCCCCTCGCCGAGCAGGCCCTGGACCTTTTCATTTCGGTGTACGCCTCGGAAGCGGGTAACCTGGCATTGAAAATCATGGCGACCGGTGGGGTATACCTGGGCGGGGGTATTGCGCCGAAGTTGCTGTCCCGGCTGGCCGGTCCTTTGTTTACGGAGTCCTTTGTCAGCAAGGGACGCATGCAGCACGTGCTTGAATCCATTCCGGTCAGAGTTATCACAAATGACAAGACTGCGTTGCTGGGAGCGGCACGGCGTGCCGCCGCAGCTTTCGAACAATAGGCAGGCTTATGGCTTCTCGAGCTGATCTCCGAATTTTCAACACTGCCGCAGAGCTTTTCGAGGCTGCTGCGAAAGAGTTCGTCGCCCGAGCCAACACCGCGATTCAATCCAGCGGCAAGTTTACGGTTGCACTTTCCGGCGGCTCGACACCTCGAAGTCTTTACCAACTGCTGGCGAGCGGGTCGATTCCAAACATTCCGTGGGAGAAGATTTATTTCTTCTTCGGCGACGAACGCAACGTTCCCCCCGAAGACGCCGAGAGCAATTACCGCATGGCGCGCGAGGCATTGCTTTACAAAGTCCCCGAGGAAAATGTGTTTCGCGTGCGCGCGGAACAGGATGCTCAAGCCGCAGCCCTCGAGTACGAACAAACGCTACGTGACTTCTTCAAACTGAAACCTGCCGAGTTTCCACGCTTTGATCTGGTCTTGCTGGGGCTCGGGCCGGATGGGCACACCGCTTCCCTATTTCCTGATTCCGCAGCACTGAACGAAAGCACGAAGCTCGTTGTTGCCAATTGGGTGGAGAAGTTCAAGACAAATCGCATCACGTTCACATATCCATTGATCAATCGCGCGGCGTGCGTGGTATTTCTGGTCGCAGGAGCAGATAAGGCGCGCGTCTTGCACGAAGTTTTAGACAACGACAAAGCCGGGCTTCCATCGCAGAGAGTGCGGCCGGTTGAGGGCGAGCTGATCTGGATGGCCGACGAAGCTGCTGCATCGCAGTTAGCTTAGAAATACCCTCTCCCTCGCGGCCCGTAAGAAATTAAAGCCCGTCGGTCAGCCTCTTTTGGGGCGTGCTCATTATTGGTGACCGACGAGCGGCCTACTATGTAATCAACCCTGAAACAGTGGCGAAGTTGCAGGGCAATAGAGCGTGCCCTCGGTCAGCTGCCACGGCCTCTCTTACATGGCTGACGCTTCCTGTACCTTCGGCTTACGGTTTCGGTAAAGGATTGTCTGGCCGTTCCTCGTCCCAAATGGAATGTGAGATCCACCAGCGTTTGCCATCCCAGAACAGTTCGAGACTGTTTATGCCTCTGGCGATCACTGGGCCGTCAGGGGTGTTGCGCGATTCGTAGCTGCTCCAGACGTGAGCCATGTTGCCGAAACGTTCGGTATCGCGATGAATCTCCTTCTCGTAAAAACCACGCGCCATGAGCGCGTCGGAACGATCGACGAACTCCTGATGACTCATAATCGACGCTACGGGATTTCCCTGCTTATCGACGTTCATCGCGACGAACCGTATGTCGTCGATGTAGAGCGTGTGGTCCCTGTCCCATTGCCTGGGCTGCCCTTTCGAGATGCACACAATGTCGTAATAGGCGTGGACCATGCCATCAATCGTGGAGACGTCTTTGGGATCGGCGGGAATCTTGTTGATGGTCACGTGGGTCTTTTGACCCGCTTGCGCAATCGCGAGCCCTGTTAACAGGAATAGTGAAACGACCAGCTTCATTGAAAGCCTCCCGGCGAACCTGTGCGAGTTCGGAAATCGAATGCCATTCTACTCCGCTGTGGTTGGGATTGGTGGCGTGGTGCAGCGGTACTCGAGTTAAAGTGCCAAGCGTTAGCACTCGTCGAGCGCCCGCGCACCAGATCAATGAGCGTTTCTGGAATGTCTCGACAGCTCTCAGTTTGCGGATCGGGACGGGGATCGTCCCACGTCAACGATGCGAACTGCTGCGCTTCGCCGACACAAGAGGGGCACAACCAGGTCTGATTCAAGTGCGAAAGATCATGACCAGGCAGCATGGTGACCAAGGACTTAGGCCCGTGTCCAGTCCGCCCGCCGATAGGCCGCCCAGCATTCGAACAATTTCACACTGTTCAATTTCTACTTCGTAACGGTAAACGTTGCACTGCTGATGGCTGTGCCACCCTTAGTCTGAATTCCAACCTTTCCCGTCTTCGCTCCCTGCGGCACGGTTGCGGTCACCGACGTGTCGGAGGTCACCGTGAACTGCGCCGGAATCCGATCTCCAAAACCGACCCCTTGGGTCTGGGTGAGGCTCTTGCCGGTGATGTTTACGACCGTCCCGACCGGGCCGCTGGGCGGATCAAAGGTGAGAACTTGCGGCGTCACCTTGAAAGAGGCAAGAGTGCTAAGAATTCCTTTTGGAGTGGTCACGCTCACCGTGCCGGTAGTCGCGCCGGTTGGAACTTTGGCGGTCAGGTAGGTGTCGGACACGACCGTAAATGTCGCTGACGTTCCATTGAATGAGACGTTGGTTGCCCCGGTGAATCCTTGTCCGAGGATCGGGACGGTGCCTCCGATTTTGCCAAATTGGATCACGAACAAATCGACAATTGGCTTAAGTGTGGCATTGAGGCTGTAGAAGACACCTCGGTCGGACCCTCCGCCGGCGTGAGTCAAACCGTAGACGACGCCTGTAGTGTGAAAGATTGGCGTCGGCGATGGACCTGAACCATTCGTGTGGTTGAAGTCATACAGCTTGGCAAAACCGGTTCCGTTCGGCTTGACGCGAAAAATTGTGCCGTAACCGTTGACGCCGCCCTGATAGGTCACGCCGTAGAGAGAACCGTCGCTGCCGAGGACAACGCCGGCCTCGGGCCCATAACCGTTGATGGTGTCATTGGCTAGAAAGCTGTGGAGCACCGTGTAGGTTCCATTGGGAGCGAGTCGGAACACGACTCCGCCGCTCTGCGCGCCGCCAACCGAGGCGGTTCCATAAAAGCTTCCGTCTCCAGCCTGTAGCAGCGGACCGATAGGCAGACCTCCGGTGTCGACCGTGAAGCTGTAAAGAATCTTGAATGCTCCTTTGGTGGTGAGAGAAAAGACAGCCCCGCGGTTGAAGTCGCCCCCGTACTGAGTCATGCCATACAACACGCCATCGCTGCCACAGATCAGCGGACTCAGGCTTGGGCTGGGAAGATTTGCCAGCACGCTGAAAGCTCCTGACGGTGCAATTTTGTAAGCCACTACGATCGTGCCGTTGCCTGTCGTGCCATAAAGATTGCCATCAGTCGCAGGCGTGGGCGGAGTGCGGGGATAGCCGCCATCGTTGCCGTTGGTGAAACTATAGAGCGTGGTCAGGACTCCAGCAGGTGTGATCTGGAAAATCGTGCCGGCGTGCCCGCTGCCACCGATGTAGTTGGTGCCATAGAAATTTCCATCGAGCCCCATGCTCAATCCGCTTTGGGGACCGTTGCCTTCGCTGGAACTGAATCCATACAGGGTAGTGATAACTCCGGCAGGCGTCATGCGAAAGACGGTTCCGTAGCCATTGGGGCCGTCCGACAGCGTGGTACCGTACAAGTTTCCATCGCGGCCTTGAGCGAGCATACCGGGGTAGTCCGCACAGCAACCGTGAACGCTATCGAATTCAAAGAGGTCGGTGTAGGTCTGAGCCCGGAGTGGCGAAACGATAGCTAATATGGCAAACGCGGTCAGCAGCGCAATCTTCGACAAGGAAATCAATGAGCTACGACGGCGGCGCGAAACCTGGGAACCAAGCATAAACACCCCTTATTGCTCTGTAAGGCGGAAATCCCGGTCGAATTGGCTCAGGAAAAATTCGAGGGGCTGGAGCGCTACCCTGTTGAGGAACGTAGGCTACAGCTCGGAAGAGGCGGGTTCCTCGACCACCCTCGCCGCTACCCCGCTGTGGATGGCTGGGAACGACAAAGTTATTTTTGATTCGATCAGAACACCGGGACTAGGTTGTGTTTCTTCTGGTACATCTTGCGATCGACTGCGCGGAGCACGTCGGCGAAGTCGCTGCCGGTGGCGTAGGGAGCCATTCCCCAACTGAAGGAAAGTTCGTAGCGCTTGTTGGCGTTCAGGTTCCACTGCTCGACCAGGCGAAACAGGCGCTGAATTGGGGCGTCGGCGGCCTGCTCGTCGGTCTCGGGCATCACCACCAGAAATTCGTCACCGCCGTGGCGAAAGATGAGGTCGCCACCGCGGAAGGTCTCACGCAGCATCTTGGCGAACTCCATCAGCACGAGATTGCCCTCATGAGCGCCAAAGCGCGAGTTGATATCGCGAAATCCGTTGAGATCCATCGCCATGAAAGTCAGTGGGCTGCCCACGCGGTTGGCGCGGGTGACTTCGCGCGGAATGAGTTCGTTTACGGCACGCCGATTGAGTAACTGGGTCAGCGGATCGATCAGCGAAAGACTTTCCAGACGCTCATTCAACACCAATTCGCTGATCAGTGCACGACGAGTAGCGTTGAGAGTGAGTTTTTGAGTGAGCAGATAGATGTTGAACAGCAGGATAAGAGAGATCAGGCCGAAGAAAAGCTGCGGCAGGTAGGCAGATTCGATGCGAACCACGCGCTGCGACCATACAACGTTGGGAAAGATTAGAGCGGAGATGCCACTCGCCAAGACCAGCATGACCAGGATTCCGATCGACCAGAGCTGCAGGTCACGTCCGGAGAGCTGCTGAATCTGGCGCTGAAGTTCTTCCGCGCGCGCGAGCATCGACGGCGGCACTGGATGCGGTGGATGGCTATCCGACATTTCCCCTCGGGGCAGCAGCAAAAACACCTGCCCGTACAAAATTTTCTACTTTCATCAAAGGAAAAGGGAGATGGAATTGGTGGGGCGAGTTACGTTCGTAATCCTGCCACAGACGGGAACGGGAAAGCTCAGGAGTAGCTGACGTCGGCTAAAACGTTCTGACCACCCTCTTTGCGCAACACAATGTGCACCGTGCGCCCCACGGGTAGCGCATTCCGCATATCGCCTTCAACCACTAAAGTTCGTGGCGGCTTACCGCCGTCAGAGAGGGTGACGATGGACTTGTTGGGCTGGCCCACATTGGATTCGAAAAACACTACATCTTCTACTTTGCCGCTCTGCACGACTCCACCGGGAACCGATCGCGTGGAGGGGCGCGCAGGCGCAAACAATGCGCCCTTTCCCTTGCGAAGTTCGAACAGGGCGGTCATTCCCATGATTCCGGACATGGCGAGCAGGATAAGCGACATGAACAACCCGTCGACGGTGAGAGGTGATCCAAAAAATATGATGTATACGATCCCGAGCAGAGGAATGCCAGCGAGACCAAGCAAAATAAGTGTTGCCATAGGGTTTAAGGAAAGAAAAACAAAGCCATCCGAATCGGCAACAGAGTAGCAGAAAAAGCGGGGATTTGGGAGTTAACCGACAGCTACGCGCACTGATCGCGCCAGTCTTCGATTTCTTTTAGACCTTCGCTTCGGGTCTGTTCGAAAAGACGGACCCGGTGGCGCGTGTGCTCGAATTCGTGGATGTCGGCCCAGACTTCGGCGCGCCAAGCTTCGTCGTGAGCTTCCATCTGGCCGCAGGTTGCGCAACGGGTATGAAGCCGCAGGACCGGACCGCGACGCCGCTCGATCATGGTAGGCAGCTCTAGAAAGACGCAGCGGACTTCCTGGATTTCGTCATTCTCGTCGATGAGGTGTTCGTAGCGTAGCAGGTATCCAAAGCCAAGCTTGTGCGCCTCAGCCTCAGCTTCGGAGCGGGTTTGGAAGGGGCCATACTCCGCCCGCAGTTGTTCAGTGGAGTCGCACGCCATCCAGAAGGTTTCTTTGTGGTTCATCCGGTATCCAGTCCATCGACACTTCGATCGCTGTGACGGAAAGCAATTGCCCTGCCGCGAATCAGCGTCTAAAAGGCACTGTTTACGGTGCTTCGACGGGCAGCGGGTGCAAGCTTTTGCAGGATTTTCCTGTCATTGGCGGAACGGATACTCAGCGCGGACCCACGATGTCACTTTAGTAACAATCCTGTTTGAATTAAAATCACGACGCACAGGGTCCTTTTCGCATCGATAGGACGCTGTTCCAACTATGGGTAAGCGCCGGGAGCCACGGAAGGATGTTAAGGTGCCGGTGCGCATTTTTGGGACAGACAGCTCCGGCCAGATCTTCTCCGAAAAAGTGTTCACCACCAACGTGAGCCGCCACGGCGCTGAACTCGTGGAAGTACAGGCACAGATAAAAAAAGACGAGATTATCGGACTGACTTACGGGGCGACTAAGTGTCATTTTAAGGTGATGTGGTCAGGGCCGCCGGGAACACCAAAAGCCGGACACATTGGCTTGTTGAATCTGTCGCCGGAGAAATCTCTCTGGGACTTCCCCCTTCCTCCCCCGAGCTTCGACGGTTCGGTACAGGAAACTCGCGACCGGCGCGCGCATCCCCGCTTCAAAACGACTAATTCGGTGGAAATGCATCCCAACGGGCAGGTCGCGCCAATACGAGCGCGGACGGGCGATATGAGTCTGGGCGGATGCTTTGTCGAGATGCCGAATCCGTTGGCTAAAGGAACACCGCTAAAGATTGCCATCTGGATTCGGGACATCAAAATCTGGGCCGAAGCGAAGGTGATTACGAGCACACCCGGGTTCGGAATCGGAATTCAATTTCTACAGATGTCCGACGTGGATAAAAGCCAACTACAGCAGTTTCTGGAAAGCACGATTCGAATCGCGAGATAGCGTCAGTTGGATTGAGCGACTGGGGCGGGATAAGCCAGCACACGAGCGGAAACAGTTTCTCCTACCCGACTTCTTTCGGCCGCCAGGCACTGCTCGATGGCCGCTGAAAGGTACAAATGCCGGATCGGCTTCACAAGATATCCCTTTGCCCCGAGCGATAAAGTCTCATCCACGGTTTCTGGATTCTCGACACCTGAGCACATGATGACCTGAAGCTCCGGACGGAGCGCGCGCAGAAAGCGAAGAGTCTCTACTCCTCCCATGCCAGGCATTTGCACGTCAAGCAGAACGACGTCGGGATCGCTGCCGGTTTGCAATTGCTGCAGCGCTTCTTCGCCACTGGAGACAATGGAGACGTGGTAGCCGTCCAGTTGGAGAACCATCTCAAAGTAGCGCTGAATTTCAGGAGTATCCTCTACGACCAGGACAGAAGCCTTGCTCCCGACGTATTTTTTTCCCATAGACTAGTGACGTACCCCGCTGCAGTAATAAACCCAGTGAGACGGTTGCCGTAACGCTTTAGGGTGTGTATCTGACTCACAAACAGTGGGTCAACGCTTTTCTAGCTGAGGAAAGCTTCTGCTTTTCTATTGCTTACCTCCCGTCCACAGGGCGTTGCACCAAGTATGGTGCACGCGTTTACAAACTTCGAATCGAATGCAAGATGCTTTGGCGAAAATCAGCGGGAAAAACTCGGACAATCCCGCCGGTGACAAGTCCGGCTGTGAAAAAACCGGAGAAAACCTTGCAGGACGCGGCATCTCACGCGAAGCGCACTTCCGTGACTCCAAGTCACGCACGTGTGACAAGGCCTAACAGCTAGAGCAGCACGCCGTCTGGTACGCGCCAGTGGGCTCCGCCGTGACTGGCGACATACAGTGCCAGTTCGAGGCGGCTCCAGACTCCGAGTTTGTCGAAAGTATTTCGCAGATAATTTTTCACGACCTGCTCGGTGGTGCCGATGACGTTCGCAATTTCGCGGTTGGTCAGCCCTTGCCAGACCAACGATGCCACTTGAACCTCCTTGCCGGTCAGCCGATCACAGGGTTGCATAGTTCCTCCCGCTGATAAATGGCCGTCGCCAGCTTGACCCGCTTGCGGCCGTGGCTGATGCCGGCCCGCAAAAACAGCGTCCGTAAATGCTGCTTCACCGTGCGCGGACTGATGTGCAGTTCCTCCGCGATCTCTTTATTGCTGCAACCTTGCACGAGCAGCTTCAATACCTGCTCGTCGCGCGCGGTAACTTTAACTGTGCTGAGATCTATCATTGCGTTCCCTCCGCCTTTAACTATCAATGCAAAAGGAGAAGCAAACGTTTCGCCAAAGCTTCGCCCGCGACAGCAAATGGCTAACGACCTTTGGAATGTTGGTGTGAGGGGTAGGGGATCGTGGATTGGGGATTTAAGAGCGGTCAGAAATCCCAGATTGAAACCGTTGCTGGCCCAAGAGGGGACTTAGCGACCAGGATCAACCTGGATCAGTGGCAGTGAGCGCGGTAGTCGCCGGCAAGAATCTGGTCTGCTCCGGAGTTTTTCTTCTTCGCTGCCGCAGAAAGAAGAAGGTGTGCTTGTTCGCAATTCTGGGAAACGCCGGCACCGTTCATGTATCGCGTGGCCAGCGAAATCTCCGCACGCACGTCTCCGTGCCTAACTCGAACCCAGAGCCCTTCAATCGAGTCATCCGCGGAAACATCCTGCGCCGCGGAAGATTCAATTCGACTTCGCTGTGCTGCCGGAATGACGGCGACCGCTTCGGTCTTCTGAACCGACTCACTGACCACGGCTTGCGCGGGTGGAGAAGCCTCCGCTGAGGACACCAGCGGTTTCGCATTCGGCACTTCCCTGTGAGACGCAATACGCAGGAACAACCACGCCGAAACGATGAGAATCGCAGCAATGGCTAGGAGAATGGATCGACCGACTGGAAACCCCTTCGGTTCGTCGGACTTGAGTTTTTCTAAACGTTTGACTTCATGAAGTCCTTGAAGCACTTCATAGCTGGGGGCAGGGGCACCGCAAATAGGACAGAATCCACGAACGCTGGCGTAGGTGTACCGACACGACAAGCACGCCACACGCGTGTCTTCCTGGGGGAGAGCGGACACGTGCTTAGCCTCTTTATGAGATTTTTACTCAGTGGCGGTGAAGTCATTGTACATAAACCGGGCTGAGGATAAACGCGAAAAAAGTCCTGGCGAGTTAAAGCTTGAGAAAACGAGAAAATGGGGTTTACCTTCAAGACGCACAATCTGCTTTGTGGTTCCGAGCGGTGAATTTCTCCCCGCCGAGAAAGTGCAAGGTTCTGCACATCACGGTTACCAAGGAAATAAGTAACGATTACTCATCCAATGACGTCAGAATTGATCGGCGAACGGAATGTTTGAAGCAACGCGTCTGAATTAACGTGTAATCACAATGAAAGCAAGCAGTTGAAATCACGGCGGCTGGCATGGCAGGGCGTGACCAACACTGCTAAAATCAGGGGTTTAGGCGCTTCGTCCAAGGACTTTGGACGGCCAATTGCACTTGGCACCTGGGGAATTACTTGAAGCGAGGGGTCAGGGAAAAAGCCGCCGATATGGAGTCGACAGCTACGAGCGCGCACGCAGTGCCTTCTCTAGACGAAGACATGTTTCAGCAGCTTCTTGAAGCTGCTTTCATCCTTCAGGAACACAACGATCGTGAGCGGAAGTCACGTCCGGGGCTCAGCGCTGCCGAAACTCTCACAGAAATCGCTGCCACTCAGCAAGCCCTCCACGCGCAGGCCTACGATGTCGCGGGCACTGCTCGATTAATTGCCTCGCAGCTGCAGAAAATCGCCAATGCATCTGGTGTCGCAGTCGCGGTGCTGGAAAATGACGATCTGGACTATGTAGCTGCGGTTGGAAACGCGGCAACCTTGGCGGGTATGAAGATCCCGGTCGAGGCGGGAGTCACCAAGCTGCTGCATACCGACAAGAACGTCCGCATGCAGGAGCTACAAAGCGAGGGTAGCAAAGGTCCGATTCTTTTACCGATTTATCACGAGGCCAAAGTAGTTGGCCTAATCGATCTGCGGCTGGATAGTTCTGCGCCGGTTGAGGAACACATCATCGGCGCCTGCCAAGTGCTCGCAGGAATGATGAGTGAGTCGATTGGCCGCTCGGTCCACTCGGATTTGAAGGTCGCACTGAGCTCGAAGCAGGCGAACATGATTGGAATTCTGGAGAAGCTGCGGCCCCAGCTCGAGCGCTTGGCCGGTGCCGACCAGAAACCTCAGGAAGCGCCTGCACCAGTGGTAGAGAGTCGCGGGATGCAGGAGGCGGCCGCGAATCTTCGCGAACTGAAGAAACAGATTCTGGATGTTGGGTTCGACAAGCCAGTCGAGGACAGGTCAGTTCAAGTCAAGCCGATCGATACTGAGCCGGAGAAGCCGGTCCAGAGCGAGCTGCATGCCGTGGTCTCGGCGATCAGCGACGCCAGCATGAAGACCAGCGCGACTTCCACGTGTGCGCAATGCGGATATCAGTTTGGCGAAGGCGAGCTTTTTTGCGGTCGCTGCGGGACGCCGCGATCCATGAAGATGGTACCGGCGATTGAGGCCGAGCCTAACGAGAGCGCGTCCGACGACGATGTTTTTGGACGGACGCAGCCAGAACCGCAAAAGCCAGCGACGGTCGAGCCGAAGGAAGAACAGCCAAGTGCGCCCGACCTTGAATTTATGGAGAGCGCGAGCCTGCCGCCGGAGCTTGCACAGGCGCTGACCCAGATGTCGCTGCTCGACTCGCCGTTTCATGAGGAATTGCACACGGACGGGAATCTGGCACTTGCACCGGTAGTGGTGGAAGCTCCCGAACCTGTGGAGGAGCCGGCGGAAGCCGAGCCCCTGAAAGAGGAAGCGAAATTAGAGATTCTTCCACCAACGGAGACTGCCCCGGAAGTGAAGCCGCCCGCTCCGGCGTGGCAATCTGCGAACGGGACCTTAAAGTGGCTGAAGTCTTTGCAGGTTGCGAATTCGCCGAGCCGAGTGTGGCTGGAAAAACATCGCGGAGACTTGTCAGTGGTGATTGCCATGATCGTCCTTCTGGTTGCGGTATCAGGAGTTGGCCCTCATCAGATCCAGCCGAGACCCAGCGGCGCGCAGCAAAATCTGACGCTCTTCGAAAGAATGCTGGTCAGCCTGGGATTGGCAGAAGCGCCTCCGGTTCCGGTTTCGGCGGGCAATCCGAATGTCGAAGTCTGGGTCGATGTCCACACCGCCCTCTATTACTGCCCCGGCGCAGACATGTACGGAAAGACGCCCGACGGGCGAACTGAATCGCAGCGCGACGCGCAACTCGACGAGTTTCAACCCGCCGCACGCCGGAATTGCCAATAAGCTTCCGGTTCCCTACCCGGTTCGCGATTCGACGTTAGAATAGTTCCTGGATCTCCCATGTCAAACTCCTGTAAGCAAATGTTACGGACGTTCTTCTCTCGTTTTTTCCGCGCACTCATTCCCGTTACCCTTGTCCTCGGTCTTGCCTCGGCTGCGGAAGCAGCGGATTCCGCCCGTATTTATGTTTCCAGTGAGAACACCGGCGAGGTCGCCGCTATCGACCCCGATTCCGGCCAGGTCTTAAATCGAATTCCAGTCGGCAAGCGTCCGCGGGGCATCAAGCTGTCGCCGGACGGCAAGCTCGTCTATGTAGCGCTATCCGGATCTCCCAATGCGCCTCCGGGAGTGGATGAGTCGAAGCTCCCGCCTCCAGACCGCACCGCTGACGGAATCGGAGTGGTGGACCTGGCGACCGGAAAGCTGGCGCGAACCCTGCATAGCGGTCAGGACCCCGAAGCGTTCGACTTGTCACCCGACGGCAAGACACTCTACGTGTCGAATGAGGAGACAGCGGAGATCACCGTGCTCGATGCCGGCCAGGACAAGATCATCAAGAAGGTGCCAGTCGGCAAGGAGCCGGAAGGCGTAACCGTGCGACCGGATGGCAAAGTGGTCTACGTGGCCTGCGAAGGCGACAGCGAGGTCGACGCAGTTGATACGAAGACTTTGAAAGTCTTGTCCCATATGCACACCGACGCGCGGCCGCGATCGATGGTGTTTACCAGAGACGGCAAGACCGCATTTGCCGCGGCAGAGAGAGGCGGAGCTGTCACGATTCTTGACGGCGTCGCGCACAAGGTGCTGGGCAGCATCAAGATTCCTTCGGCAAACGAATCCGCCGGTCCAGCCCGGCCCATGGGTACGGCGCTCACGCCAGACGGCAAGTACGTTCTGGTAACCACGGGACGAGATGGATCGCTGGCGGTGATCGAGGCGGCACAGCATACCCTCGCCAAAATGATCCCTGGAGTGGGCGCCCGGCCGTGGGGCGTCGGCGTAAGCCCTGACGGCAAAACGGCCTACACTGCCAATGGACCATCGACGGATGTCTCGGTCATCGATATCGAAGCCAGCAAAGTGGTTCGTCGGATAAAAGTTGATGGTCAACCCTGGGGCCTGGCCGTCGGATCTCGCTAGGATCGGCAATACGGTCTGCTATCCAACCTGGATTTTATTCAGTCCAACGCCAATATCTTCCGGTGGCGGAGGAAACAATGCGATACAAACTGTTCTGTCTGGCTATGTTGTGCATCGGCGTGGGCAGCCTTTCATTTGCGGAAACCAAAGAAGTCACAGCATTCGAGAAACTGCGCGCGCTTAGCGGAGATCGGGAAGGCACGTACGCGTGGACTGGCGGGCGAAATGCGTCGGGAAAAATTCAGGCCCACTACTACGCGACTGGCAACGGCTCTGCTCTAGTCGAAGACCTTACCGTTGACGACACGCCCTCGATGACTAGCGTTTATCATCTCGATGGATCCGACCTACGCATGACGCATTTCTGCGCCGCCCAAAACCAGCCGCGGCTAAAGCCCACGTCCATTGATCCGAATGGCTACGCGATCACGTTCTCCTTCGTGGACATTACGAACCTGCGGTCGCCGAAGGCCGGGCACGTCGACGGACTCGATGTGCACTTTCTGGCCTCGGATCACATGACACTGCGTTTTCGATTTATGGCCGACAGCAAGGAAAGCTACGAGATGATTGATCTGAAAAGGAAGAACTAGGGCAGAGTTTAAGAGACAGGGTCTCGGGGAACCAACTTTCACGGCTCCCCGCCGTGTAATTATTCGTTACCTGCTTAGGCCCGCGCCAGGCTTTCGTAGCGGCGTGCTTCATACCACAAGGCCAATTCGACGCGGTTCCACAGGCCTAATTTATCGTAAATGACCCGAAGGTAGTTCTTGACGACGTGCTCGGTTGTCCCGATTGCGGCTGCGACTTCGCTGTTTTTGAGTCCTTGGGCGACGAGTTCGATGACTCGTTGCTCTCTCTCATTGGGGACTCGAGTTCCGTAGCGCTGCCCTCCTGCCATAACTGCCTCCGATATAAAAGTGTGGCGAGCTTGACCCGCTTGATTCCGTTTCTGATTCCGAATCGTTGAAAGAGCCGGTTAAAGTGTGCCTTCACGGTGCGTCGCGCCATATGGAGTTGCTTGGCAATCTCCGTATTGTCGCAACCTTGCAGCAGCAATTCTGCGATCTGTTCCTCGCGCGCTCCGAGACGTATGTTTTTCTCCTTCATGGCAAGCATCTCAAAATCGTCGAACTCAAAGCTATCGACCTACGCCGAATACACGTAGCCCTTCTGCCTTGCCGACAAAAAAAACAATTTCAAGCCTGAGATTTACGTTAAGCATTCAGCTTGCCAAGCAACCCCTGGAGTTACACCGATTCCGTGGGTTTTTCCACAGGTCTAGGTACTGAATTCGCCCCGCGCAACCCGGAATCTATATAGCTTTACAGGCCCTGCCTGGAGAGCTACCAGTACTTGCTAAGTCCGACAAAACACAACAGAAATGTACTGAGTTCGTAACGTGGAACAGATTGAGCGTGTCGATGTGAACGACACGTCAAGCCACGAAATCCGGCTAGGGACGGCCTATTTGAGCCGGAGGTATCTAACTTAATAGTATGAGCGTGAGGTCGCAATGTGCAACTCGGGGTTTTTGTGTACAGCCCTTGTGTCAAAATTCCCCGATTCCGAGGCCTACGGGGAATTAATTACACATGATGGTAAGTCGTGACAAAATCAAGGGTAATTGCCTCACGGTCACACGTAAACGGGTGGGCTGATGAAACTGTCGATCATAATGCCGGTCTATAACGAGCGCCGGACGCTCCGGCAAATTCTGGCGCGTGTAGCAGCTGTGCCTTATGAGATCGAAATCATTTGCGTGGATGATTGTTCCCACGATGGAACACAAGAGATTTTTCAAGACCTACAGCGTCAATATTCCCAATTACAAGTGTTAACTCACCCGCGTAATCTGGGTAAAGGAGCTGCGCTGCGCAACGGTATCCAGAAAGCGAGCGGAGATTTTGTGATTATTCAGGATGCCGATTTGGAGTACGATCCTGCCGATTATTCGGCACTGCTGGATCCGTTAATTCAAGGAAAAGCGGACGTGGTGTACGGCTCGCGTTTTCTCGGAGGCCGCCCGCATCGAGTACTTTATTTCTGGCACTCGGTCGGAAATAAATTGCTCACACTGCTTTCAAACTGTTTGACGAATATTAATCTCACAGACGTCGAAACCGGATACAAAGCTTTTCGCCGCGAGGTCATCCAATCGATTCCACTGGAAGAACACCGCTTCGGCTTCGAGCCCGAAATTACAGTTAAGATCGCGAAGCGCAGGCTGCGCATTTACGAAGTGGGGATCAGTTACTTCGGACGAACCTACGAAGAGGGCAAGAAAATAAACTGGAAAGACGGCGTGCGAGCGGTGTGGTGTTTGGTGAAATATTCGCTGAAAGAGCGACCGTTAGAGGCAGCGGCCTCGATTCAAAACACTGCGGGCGAAGCAGCACGCCACTAATAAGCCCGCACCAATCGTGGTGCGATAACCTACTGCAAACCGAGCTGAAAACAGGACTTATGGGGAATTAAAGTCGCAAAGATTTGCACATTGTCTATCGATTTACAAGACTTTTTTCCAAAACCCTGATAAGCTCTCTGTTGACAATGGGTTAGAGTGATTTCAAGAGAGCATCGAAGGAATCTGAATTGCAGCCCACTTTACTGTAGCCGCTATGATGATGGAATTTTGCTCCGCTGACCATGTAGTCTGATAAACAGCGCTGGAGCTTTATCTTCCATTCTGAAATCTGCAAGTGCTGGACTTCCGTTTCCTCTGAAGATCAGCCGGGCAAGAATTTTAGTACGAATACACAAATGAACCTGGGAGGTTCACGGATTTGACCGCTTCGACCAGTCATCTTATCCCCGCACACGGCGGGGAACTTATTAATTTAATCCCCCAACCCGAGCGCGCTGCTGAATTGAAAGCGCACTCCAAAGAATGGCCGTCGTGGGACCTGACCGCGCGCCAGATTTGCGATCTTGAATTGCTGCTGAGCGGAGGATTTTCTCCGCTGACGGGCTTTATGACCCGGCAGGATTATGAAGGCGTGTGCCAGAACATGCGCCTGAAAAGCGGCGTGCTTTGGCCGATGCCGATCACGCTCGATGTGAAAGAGGAGTTTGCCAAGACGTTGAAGCCGGGAACCAGCAAGATTGCATTGCGTGATCCGGAAGGCGTCATGCTGGCAGTACTTCACGTCGACGAAGTATGGCAACCGGATCGTAAAGCGGAAGCTGAGTCGGTATTCGGAACTGCGAGCCCGGCGCACCCGGGAGTTGGCTATCTTCTGAATCAGAGCAATCCGTGGTACGTCGGCGGGCGGATCGAGGGGATGCAACTTCCCTCTCATTACGATTTTCGCAGCCTGCGCTTGACGCCGGCAGAATTGCGCGCCGAGTTTGCACGCCTGGGTTGGCGGCGAGTGGTGGCATTCCAGACGCGTAACCCCATGCATCGCGCCCACGTTGAGTTGACGTTCCGTGCGGCAAAGCAAGTGGAAGCGAACCTTCTGATTCATCCTTCCGTGGGAATGACGAAACCGGGCGACGTTGACTACTTTACGCGCGTGCGCTGCTATCAATTGCTGTTGTCGAAGTTCCCTGCCGGAACCGTTAAGTTGTCGCTTCTGCCCTTGGCGATGCGCATGGGCGGACCGCGCGAAGCCATCTGGCATGCGCTCATCCGCAAAAACCACGGCGTCACGCATTTCATCGTCGGACGCGACCACGCGGGCCCGGGGAACGATACGAATGGCAAACCGTTCTACGGTCCGTACGACGCGCAGGAATTATTCAAGAAGCATGAGGCCGACATCGGCGTGACGATGGTTCCCTTCAGCATGATGGTTTACCTGGAGGACCAGGACCAGTACGTTCCGGACAACGAGATTCCCAAGGACTCGCGGGTTCTGAACATTTCGGGAACTGAGTTGCGCAAGCGGCTGAATGAAGGCCGCGACATTCCGGCATGGTTCACATATCCGGAAGTCGTGACCGAACTGCGCCGCAGCTTCCCGCCACGCCACAAGCAAGGCGTAACGATTTTCTTTACGGGGCTTTCCGGTTCGGGTAAGTCGACCATCGCGAATGTGCTGCTTACCAAGTTTCTGGAAACGGGTGGACGGCCGGTGACATTGCTCGATGGTGATCTGGTCCGTAAACATCTTTCATCGGAACTGGGCTTCTCAAAGGAACACCGCGACATCAACATTCGGCGAATCGGTTATGTGGCGTCGGAGATTACGAAGAATGGTGGCATCGCAATCTGCGCCCCAATCGCTCCTTATGACGCGACCCGGAAGCACGTGCGCGGCATGGTGGAATCGGGCGGTGGATTCATTCTGGTACACATTGCAACGCCGGTTGAAACCTGTGAAGAGCGCGACCGTAAGGGCCTTTACGCCAAAGCGCGGGCAGGTATCCTCAAGGAGTTTACCGGCATCTCAGACCCGTACGAAGTGCCTACGGACGCTGAGGTCACCATTAACACCGCGGATTTGACACCCGAAGAAGCGGCGCAAGAGATCATTCTGCATCTCGAGCGCGAGGGCTTCATTGGGGCCGCAAGCAACCACGCTTAATCGCGAGTTGAAAGAGTGCAAATGCTGCTGCTGGCGAAAATTCTAGTCGGATTCGTCGTAGGCACTCTGATCGGAATGACCGGGGTGGGAGGCGGCGTGTTGCTGCTTCCCGTCCTTATATTTGGTCTGAAAGTCCCGCCGATTCTCGCGGTTGGATCCGATGCGCTTTTCAATTTCGTTACTAAGATCGGCTCGAGCTACGTTCACCTCACCCGCGGCACGGTAAAGCGAAATGTGGTGATGTTCCTGGCGTTCGGAAGCATACCGGGGTCGATCGTGGGCGTCAGCCTGCTCGGACACCTCCGCACGGTGTATGGAAGCGGCGTCAACTCATTCATCACCACTGCGGTCGGAATCTTGCTGATCTGCGTTCCCACCTTGCTCTTGTTCCAGAGAAGGATTGAAGAACACGTCAGCGATCGCCCACCGGCCATGAAGTCGTTGCTTGGCATGTCTGCTATCGGCCTGTTAGCAGGCTTTCTGGTGGGTATGACGTCAGTCGGTTCAGGCAGCATTATTATGATGTTGCTGTTGCTGCTTTACAGCTTCCCACCCAAGGTGATGGTTGGAACCGATATTGTGCACGCGGTTCTGCTCACCGGCGTTACCAGCATCTTGCACTTCCGGTTGGGAAATATCGATCCGAGTCTGGTAGCCTCGTTGTTGCTTGGCTCGATTCCCGGCGGATTGCTGGGGTCGCATCTGAGCACACGGGTTCCGGTCCCGTGGTTACGACGTATCTTGTGCGCTGTACTGCTGGCTACCGGAGCCAGAATGCTATTTGCCTAACTTCATCCAGCCATGACCAGGTCCTCTTACTCCGACATCCTGCAGCGCATCCAGTCTGCCTTGGAAGCTGCCCGCGAAGTTTTCACTCGCTTCACTCCCGGTGCGATTGCCACGGAATACAAGATTGGCCACGATCCTGTCACCGAAGCAGACCGCGCGGTCGATGCTGTGCTGCGCAAGGAATTACTGCGCGAGGGTGAGGGATGGTTATCGGAAGAAAGTGTTGATGACTTCTCACGCCTCGAGAAGAGCCGCGTGTGGGTGGTTGATCCGCTCGACGGTACGCGTGAGTTTGTCGCGGGTATTCCTGAATTTTGTGTTTCTGTCGGACTTGTTGAGGATGGAAAGCCCGTGGCGGGTGGAATTTGTAATCCTGCGACCGACGAGATCTTTATTGGAGCGATCGATTCCGGAGTTCTCTACAATGGCAAGCCTGCAAAGCCCAGTCAGCGGCCGACTTTGAATGGCGCGCTGGTTCTCGCCAGCCGCAGTGAAGTGAAGCGTGGCGAGTGGAAGCAATTCGAAGGCGCAGGTTTGAAGATTCGCCCGATGGGTTCGGTGGCTTACAAGCTTGCCTTGGTCTCCGCCGGGCTGGCCGACGTCACCTTCACGTTGACGCCAAAAAACGAATGGGACGTTGCCGCAGGCGTGGCGCTGGTGGAAAGCGCGGGCGGATTTGTCACTACTCTTGACGGTACGCCTTTACGTTGCAACAATCGCGACCCTCTTCTCAAAGGCCTGATCGCCTGCGGACCTCAGATGGCCGATGAACTCTTAGCCAAGCTGAACATCAACAGCGAGCAGCCGACCAGAAGCTAGTCTGTAATTTTCAGATACTCCAAAGCCAGCTTGGCGGCATTGTAACCGCACATGCCATGCACGCCCGCTCCGGGCGGCGTCGACGACGAACACAAATAAATTCGCTTGTCGGAAGTGGCATACTGCCAACCGGTAGGCCGGAATAAGAACTGCCGCAAATCCATCGCGCCGCCGGCAATGTCTCCGCCGACAAGGTTCGCATCCATCTTCTCCAGATCGGTCGGCGCGAACACTCGCTTTGCGAGGACACAATCGCGGAACCCAGGAGCAAAGCGTTCGATCTGATTCTCGATTCTTGGAAGCATATCGAAAGTGGAACCGTTAGGAACATGGCAGTAAGCCCAGGCAGTGTGCTTCCCTTGCGGCGCACGCGTCGGATCGAAGAGGCTAGGCTGCGCCAGGATCATGAAAGGCCTCTCGGCATGCTCACCGTTGCGAGCTAATTTCTCTGACAGGGCGATTTCTTCGAAGCTGCCACCGATATGTATAGTTGCGGCGCGCAAGCAGTCCTTCGCTTTCCATGGAATCGGCTGGCTCAATGCGTAATCAACTTTGAATGCTCCTGGTCCATAGCGATAGGGTTCGATTGCTTTGCGGTAGGACGAAGAGAGCCGATCTCCAGCAATGCGCAACAACTGGCGGGGCGTAATGTCACAGAGAATGACATCGGATTGGGGCAACTCCTGAAGACGATTGACTCGGGCTGAGGTGTGAACTTTTCCACCAAGCTTTGCCAGATGTGCGCATAGTGAGTCGCTTATGGCTTGTGAACCTCCACGTGGAATGGGCCAGCCGACGGCATGGGCGGCAACTGCGATCATGATTCCGAATACGCCGCTGGGAGCTTCATCTAAACAGAGAAATGAATGGGCTGCCACGCCGCCGAACAATGCGCGAGTGGGCTCGCTCTGGAAACGGCTGGCAATCGATCGTGCCGAGCGAAGTAGTTTCAGTCCCAGGCGTGCCATCAAAAATGGGTGACGACTCAGAAGATGAACCGGCCGCAAGACCTCTGGGGCAAACTCATGCCAGTGACTGACGAAGGGCTCCATCAAATCTCGCCAGGCGTGGCCGTCATAGCCAAGCACGGCCACCGCATCTTCTAGTCGACGCTCCAGGACAACGGCCGTTCCATCATCGAGAGGATGGGCGAGAGGCGCAGGAGAATGGAGCCATTCAAGCCCGTAGCTCTGGAGCGGCAGGGATGCAAAGAACGGTGACCCGACGCCCATGGGATGAACCGCCGAGCCGAAATCGTGTCGGAAGCCGGGCAGCGTCAGCTCCATGGTTCGCGCGGCGCCGCCGACAGTGGGTTCGGCCTCGTACACATCGACTTCTATACCGGCGTCGGCGAGCACGATCGCGGCTGACAAGCCGTTAGGACCGCCGCCGATGATGGATGCTTTACGAGTCACGGTTGTTATTCTCGCGAGACAGAGTCCGGAAGTTCAATGGCTATAATTTTGCCATCCGCATCGCGTGCCAGGGTTGGCGCGTATAAGCCCAGGAATTTTCGCTTCCACCAAAGTCCGCTGGAACGTTTTTCTTGGATGCTGGTAAACCAATACTGATAGAGGACAGCCCGGACCTCTATCGGCGGCGCTTGCGGAAATGGATTGGCCGCAAATAGCGAAAGAACATCTTTGTCGTTGCTCAGAAGGCGCACTTCTGCGTTGGTCACAATGGGATAGTCGCGCCATCCGCCGAGCGATGCAAACCACAAATTCCAATCGAAGCGCGGCTGATAGGGCGCGTAGATACCCGGCGGCTGATCGAGTGCTTGTGGTTTGAAGCGGAAGGGATACGGCGTCCAGTTCTGGCCGTCGTTCGATCCCTGGAATTCGATCTCGTATCTACCCCGCGTCATCACGGCGAAAAGGCCGTAACGATTCGCGATGCGAAACGGTTCCAGAGCCGCAACAGGCCAGGTTGGAAGAGGCAGCGAGTTGGAGAACATCCATAAGAGTGGTGCGGTGGTGGCGTAGAAGAGCCAGAGAAGGATGGTAGTCGAAGATGCAAGCCCAGCCGCATTGAAGGTTGCGCTGACAGCGTTAACAGCAGGTTTCTCGACACGTTCTCCCGGCTTCGCCGGTGCGAACAGCTCGAAATGACAATTCGGATTTGGCTTAGGCTGTCGCGGCGTGGCGGATGGCTCGGAATGACGATTCATTAAGGCACGAATGCGATTGACGAAGCGGTCGTCGAGTAGCAGCACTCCCAGCGAAAGCACCAGATAATTCAGAAACGTGTAGTTCGCGGTAAGGATGACGCCGATCTCCCATGGAGTCACTATTAAGAACAGCACGATGCGAAAACGGCGCGGCAGAAACAGCATCCAGACCAGGCCGAGTTCGAGGGCCAGCGTTGCATACACCGTGCCCGCATGAAACCAGGGCGGTAGATGCTGCGCATACCAACCGATCCAGGTGGGCAAGGGGCCGTTCTGGTAGTACTCGTCCATCGCGGTGAAGTTTCGCCATTGCGGATCGTGGCTCAATAGCTTCACCACTCCCGATTCGAAGTAGATTCGAAACCACTCCCACTGCAGCAGAAACATGCTGGCCCGAGATGGCGGCAGCCTGCCGAGCCGTGGACGAAAGCCTGCGGGTGCGAAGAATAGGGCAATAAAGCCGGCTTCGAGGAGCATGCCGTCGGATTGGTACCCGGAGAAATCCTGGGCGGCGCTGACGAACGAAATGAAACAGATGAGACAAGTTAGCAGCATGGCGCGCGGCCAAACATTGAAAACCAGAATGACAGACGCGATCATGCCGACCCAGCACAATGTAACTAGCATCTCCGATCCCGACGAAAACCAAAGCGTTGTTGGCGCGTACCAGTAGCGCTGATAGTGACCGAGTGACTGCGCGACTGCCTGCAAAAAAGAATTTGCCGGCAGGATTCCGTCGGGGCCGATCAGGCCGCGAATCTGGAAGACAAGGGAGAAAAAAGCCGAGAAGTAGATCAGCCCCAGGGCACGGAGGAAGAGCCAGCGCGGGATCAGGCGGTCGGATGCGCCATGCCGCGAATCGAATAGCCAGCGGAAAGCGCGAGCCAGAGGCATTTCGGGATGACCGTGGGGGACATAGAGGGATCTGCAACTGCAGATCCCTCGCTACGCTCGGGATGACAACAATCAAGACTACATCGCGCTACAAACTGCCTTCACTTCGGTGTACTGCTCCAGCACCTCGTGCCCCATTTCCCTGCCCCATCCGGACTGTTTATATCCGCCGAAGGGCATGGCCGCGTCGAAGATGTTGTAGCAGTTAATCCAAACCGTTCCGGCACGCAGGTCGGCTGCGATACGGTTGGCTTTCTTGATGTCATTCGTCCAGATGCCAGCCGCGAGGCCGTATGCCGAGTTGTTGGCTTGCGTGACAAGCTCGTTCGCATCTTCAAAGGGAATCGCCGTGACCACCGGCCCGAAAATTTCTTCCTGGACAACTTTCATATCAGGCTTGGTATTCACCAGTACAGTCGGATTCACGAAGTACCCTTTGTCTCCAGCCTTGGTGCCGCCCACAACAGCCTTTGCGCCTTCAGAGAAACCGGACTCCAGATATCCGCAGACGCGCTCCAGTTGCTCTTGGGAAACCAGCGGACCCATGTCGGTGGAGGGATCGAAGCCCGGTCCCACGCGAATGTTCGAAGCTCTCTCGGCCACGCCGTCGACAACCTTGTCGAAAACTTTCTTTTCAACAAAGAGGCGAGAGCCCGCGCAGCAGCATTGTCCGTGATTGAAGAAGATGGCGCTGGCGGCGCCGTCAATCGCAGTGCTAAGGTCGGCGTCGGCGAAGACAACGTTCGGCGACTTTCCGCCAAGCTCGAGCGAAACTTTCTTCAGATTTCCAGCGGCGGCTTTGACGATCAGCTTGCCGACTTCGGTCGATCCGGTGAAGGCAACCTTGTCGACATCGGGATGCGCTGCCAGTGCCGCGCCTGCAGTTTCTCCGTAGCCCGAGACGACATTGACTACACCATCGGGGAATCCTGCTTCCTGAACCAGTTCGCCCAGCCGTAGGGCGCTCAACGGCGTCTGTTCGGCCGGTTTCAACACGACTGTATTCCCCGTAGCCAATGCCGGGCCAAGTTTCCAGGCCGCCATCAGTAACGGAAAGTTCCAGGGGATAATCTGCGCTACAACTCCGACTGGCTCACGCAGCGTGTAAGCGAGATAGCGCGCGCCGGGAGTATACGGCACCGAGATCGGAATGGTATTGCCTTCGATTTTCGTGGCCCAGCCGGCCATATAGCGAAGCAGGTCGGCAGCGAGCGGGACGTCCGCCACGCGCGCGATAGTGAGCGGCTTGCCGTTGTCGAGACTCTCCAGTTCGGCAAATTCTTCCAGATTTGCGTCGAGGAGATCGGCAAGCTTCCAGATCAATTTGCCGCGCTCGGAAGCGGTCATCCTGCGCCACGGTCCCTTGTCGAAAGCGTGACGGGCGGCGCTGACTGCGCGATTGACGTCCTCCCGATCGCCCTCTGCAACCTGGGTCATGACTTCTCCGGTCGCCGGATCGTAGGTGGGAAAGGTCTTGCCAGATGCTGCGTTCTCCCATTTGCCATTGATCAGCATCTGGTGCTTGCGATTTACGAAGCTGGTGACTCTTGCTTCCGGCGGAACGATTTTCAGAGCGGTTGCCATGAATCTTCTCCTTTGCAATGCAGTGAGGCCGAACAGCGGCCGCAAAATTGGCACAACGCAGCGCGCACGCCCCAGCGTACGAGAACTCCAGCGCCGCTTCGATGGCAGGGGAGAATTGTAGCTCTTTTTGATCGAAAGCGGCGCGGCTCGTGCCGGTTTCCCTGAAGATCCTTTACGCAGATTTACAAAAGCCTGCTCTTTGCAACGCCCGTGGCGCAACTTTTGCGGACTGAGAGGGTTACAGCTGTGTTAGCCATTTGTAAAGCCGACACGGACCCCAATTGGGTTTTGCTTTGATCCGGGGTTCGTGATTGAATCATGTTTAGCGTGAAAGTAATTGAAATGGAGCCTGTTAGTCCGGCGACCAACCCGTGTTCATCGCGCCACATCCTACCCTGTGATCCTTTTAAATTTTGGAGACGAACTTTGAAAAAGCTAACCCTAGCCGTCACTTTGTTGTGTTTTGCTGCCGCCCTCGTGCCTGCACATGCGCAGACAATCGACGTCGGTTTTGGCGTGGGCACCGTTTCCGGGCCCGCCCCCGAGACAAGGAATGGAGTGTTGTTCCCTTCGCAGAGCGGTGGCGCGTATCCGGCCTTCAGCGCGGATTTTCTGTTGCGGCATCACTTTGGAATTGAAGGCGAGTTGTCGTGGCGCGCGAGCCAGGCGCTCTATGGCGGATATCAACCCTATCGGCCGATTTTCTACGCGTTCAATGCCATCTGGGTGCCGAAGCTAACCAAGAATATTTCCGCCGAACTTCTGGGCGGAATTGGCGGCGAGGACCTTCGCTTCTACGGGATTCTCAATTGCAATAACTTTGTCGGCTGCACTACCTACACCAGCAGCAATCACTTCATGGGGGACTTCGGCGGCGGCATTCGCGCCTACTTCTGGCACGGAGCGTTCATACGTCCGGAAGCGAGGCTGTATCTCATCAACAACAACGTGGAGTTCAGCGGGAGTCACGTGCTGCGATACGGAGCGTCGCTCGGATACAGCTTCGGAAGGTAAAACGCTGTTGATCTCTCGATTCACTGCTTAAGCGGCCAGTTGAAACCTGGCCGCTTATTTCACCTCGAAATTCCTCGGATCTAAGCCAACGTTGTGCAGGATCTTACTGCTCTTCAGCTCCCACTCGCTCACAGTGGTGCTGCCGCTCTGTCGTTCCCGGGTGAAATGAATCTTCCAGTTAGTAGGGAGAGTTAGTCCATCGAAGGTTTGAAAGTCACTGAAATCTTCCTCCAGAGTTACGCGCTCAGGCTGAAGCTTCGAGGACATGGTGACGCCTCCGGACGACATCCCAGTTCCAACGAAGGCGATATATTCCGACTTGAGATGGCGAAATGTCTCTTCATCAAAATACAGCATGATTTGAATGTCCTGGCTGTTCCCAGGTTGGTAGCGGAGGCGGTACACAGGCCTTTTGTCCACTTTTGCCATGCCATCCAGCACCAGCCTTGGCTTGCTGCCGTCGAGCTTAAGGAAGGGCCACGCGGTGGAGAGTGCGCCGCCTAAAAGGCCGTCACGAACGATGACATCCTGGCTGACAAGAAATTGAGAAAATGGCGAGCGGCTCTGGTTGGCGTTCGAGAAGCCGACTGCAGCCGAATTTCCGTTGTACGCGACATTTTCCCCCTTGTAGTCGCCAGCGGCAAAGCGCAGCAGAAGGCGCACCTTGTTACCTTCGCTGACAAGACCCTCGGTGCCGGAAACCGAGCCTCCACCACCGACTAAAATGCGATAAGAAGCAGTTCCATGAACCACGCGGTCCTTAATCGCCGCCCGGGCCGCCGCGGGGCCAAGCGCATCCAAATGGCGGGCGATGATTTGATCGGCGGTTAGTGGCGTGTCCGCGGCAAACAATGAAATGGACGACGGATTC
>Ga0335069_10002990_pt1 | contig 25756 bp, 20 predicted proteins | sample Lox_Sample_11_FD_206714 | JGI IMG/M metagenome (GOLD analysis project Ga0335069, IMG submission 206714) | Soil microbial communities from Loxahatchee National Wildlife Refuge, Florida, United States - Lox_Sample_1.1 | ecosystem: Environmental > Terrestrial > Soil > Wetlands | place: USA... | reverse complement strand
ATCCGCCGCGACACGGCCGGCGACTTGTTCGAGTGCATGCTCCAGCCGCCCCTGGCACAGAGGTCCCACAAGCCCGTGAGATGGTCAATATATTCTCGGCGAGCACGCTCGTTCTTGCCCTGCTGGCCGCTATTCGGAGAATACCCGGAAACGAGCTGATCAGCGTCGAAAGCCGGGTGCCAGAACTGCGGTTACAGCGGGGACTGTTCTGCTCAAATTTCATGTTTCTCCACAAGTCAGGCAGCATGCGCTCTTCTGCCGTTCCTCGTGCATCCGGCAGGGCCGGCGATGGCCGGGACGGCAGTGCCTGTGCGCGGCGAGCCTGGTGATCGTATAGTGGCGGCTATGTCGGCCGCTCTGCCTGATCCGGACGCGCCGGTGGTGTCGGTTGCCGGGGCGATCGCTCGCATGGAGGCGATCGCGGCGGCACTGCCGGCGGCAGATGGGCTGGCGTGTTTCAACCGCATGTACCTGGACGTGACCCGGCAGGTGAACAGCCAGCTCGGCCAGGGCTTCTTTGCTGACCCGGCGTTCATGACCCAGCTGGATGTCACGTTCGCGAACCTGTACTTCGCCGCGGCCGGTACCGCCGGCACTCCGGCGGCGGTACCGCTGGCGTGGCGGCCGCTGGCGGAGCGGCGCGCCGTGGCGGGGATCGAACCGGTCCAGTTCGCGCTGGCGGGCATGAATGCCCACATCAACCACGACCTGCCGCTGGCCATGGTCAGCACCTGCACGGCCCTGGCCACCGCGCCCGATGCCGGCCCGCATTTCGCTGACTACCAGAAGGTCGACCAGCTGCTGGACGCAGCCGAGCAGTCCATCCGGCAATCGTTCGAGTCCGCCGCGGAGCTGGCTGCCGACCGCCACCTGGCCGCGGTGGCAAACCTGATCACCACCTGGACGATCAACAGCGCCCGGGATCTGGCGTGGAACAACTGCCTGCTGCTGTGGGCAGTACGCGATGATCCGATCGCCCGCGGGCTGTTCCTCGACACCCTGGCCACCTCGACCGCCCTGGCCAGCCAGATGCTGCTCGTGGCAGTCTGAGACCGCCCGGCAGCCCGCGAGCGCCTCCCGCACGCTGCACCGAACCATGACCCTGACCCTGCTCACGGCTGCCTCTCCTGCCCATGAGCGAGTCTTGCCAGCAGAGTCTTTATAAAGGCAATTACCTCTGCCGAGGCCGCCCTATGAATCCGCCCGGCTGTCAGGCCTTCAGGCATGCAAATCGGAAGACGACAGCTCATTAACTATCTTCTTGCATGACCTTCTGCCATGCCACGGTCTTGCCAAGCACATAGGCCACCGTGGCGATAACCGTCGTGCCGCCCAGCAGGACGATCGGGTTCCACACGTCGGCGTTGTATCCAGGCAGGTTCAGCAGCGGTGTAGTCGGCAGCGATAGCGCCCACACCAGAAAGGCCGCGACCGATGCCACAGTCTCGATAATGGGCCACCTGAAGCCGCCGTTTGGGTCCAGCTGCTTTTGGCTACGATAGCTGAGCCCTATGGCAAGCAGACCGGTCGCAACGGCTAGAATCGCTAGCCAGATCCATCGCGTACGGAAGTCCGCGTCGCTTATCGGCTTGCCTTTCGGAGCCGAGATAGGACCGAGGGCGGCCTGCACTGCAAGATAGAGGGCAATTGTTTCGGTAGGCACGTACTTGATGAGCTGGGAGAGCGCAGAACCGCCGACACTGGTGCCCGCTGATGTATTGGCGGCCGCTACGCCGGCAGCTTGCGCCTGAGCCGGCGCGGCGCCAGCCGCAGCCCGCTGTACGGCGACGGCGGCTGCTGTGGAGGCAGCCTCCTCCGGAGACGCGGCTGGAGAACCCTTCAGCCGCAAGGCACTATCTTCAGCGAGTGATGACAAGCTCATCGACGATCAATCTCCCATCTATATAGATTCGTAAATCAGGTTCGCCGTTATACGAACGACCTGACCTCTTTCGATTAGGCTTTATCACTGTTATCCTGACCCGCAAGACTCCCCTTTATGCCACATCCGGCGTGAACATTAAGGTCTTCTACCTTGGCTGAAGGCCGGGACCTCGCTATGTCTCAGGCCAGGATGCGGCGGGGACTACTGCTGCTACCGCTCCGGAGCGGTCCTCGATGTCGAGGTTACTGGCGCCACCATTGCCCGATAAGCGCTGCTGCCGCCATGATCTGCCGGAACTGATCAATTCGGCCGATATCAGATATATGTATACATATACTCTCCCCCGAAGGCACTCTGTCTCCTGCCGGTGTACACCTACGGCTAGCCCTGCGGTCCACCTACTGCCGTTCTCGGTAACCCTACCCGCATAATCTGGGCTTAGATAGTCCTTTGCGGGCAGGCGCTTTCTGCCGGAGGCACCGATCCACCGCGGGCAGCAAATGCAGACCTTCGCGCCGCAGACGGCCGCGTAGCTGGCGCGCACGCCCTTTCCGGGGATTAGCTGGATCCCAGGGATCGGGTTCGTTCATGACGCCGAGTATGACGCCGAAGCCGAGCCGCGGTGCGCTCATCTGACCCTGTCAGGGTTTGAGGTGTACGAGGTACCCGGCGAATCGCTCGTCACCGCGATCAGCGGTCCACCCGTCCGCCGAATCAATGTCTGTGAGAACCCCGGAACCCGCGACCGGGTAGATGGTTCGCGACTTGCTGCCGGGCCTGGGTGCATAACGGCAGTGAACGGCCGCGATATGCATCACCGTCCCCGGGTCGGCATGGTGTCCTCCGGGACGCCGCCGTGGTACTCCTCGGCCGCATCCACAGTCTGCTGCGCGCCCAGCACCGCCTCAAGCCAGTCCGGGCAGCGGCGCCGAGCGCCCAGGCGGCCTGCGAGCCGAGGCGGAACGGCTCAGCCCTGGCTGCGCATCCGCATCTGCCGTTGTCCATGCGCACTCCGCCCGGCAGCATCGGCCGGATCTGGCCGACTGGCCGGATCCGAGGGCTCTGGCGCGTATGAGTGTAGGGGTTCGCCTGCCGGGCGGAGGCTGGTGCGCCGGTCCGGGCCGGGTCTACGATCTTAAACCGCAGTGATCTCCAGCCCTTTGCCTCGCCCCATGCCGGCAGCAGCAGCCGGGCGTCACAGGGACTGGCGGGTGATCTGTTCGCCTGTTCCCACCCGAGGGGAATCTCGATGACGCTCTATATGTACCAGGCCTCCTATACCGCAAGGTCGATGGCAGCTCAGCTCAAGGAGCCGCACGACCCCGTGGAAGCGTTCAGGCCGGTACTGGAGGACCTGGGAGCCAAGATCCTGGTGGCTGGCTTTCCGTTTGGCGAGTATGACGTGCTCGTGGTGTATGAGGCACCCGATGATATGACCGCTGCCAGCGTCGCGATGGCAATTGCCGCCGCGGGGGAGGTCACGTCGGGCAAGACCACGCGACTGCTCAGCGGGCAGGAATGGCTCGAGTCTTTGCGCAAGCGCAGGATTGTCAACATCCGGAAAGCGCGCTAGCCGCACGACCGCCGGCGCCAACTGCCGGAACTCTTGCCGAGCGGCGGCAGATCCGCGGGTGCAATCAGGTCAAGCCTTCTCGATCGTCCCGGCACTGAACCCGTCAGCCCATCTTCATGCCGCTGGGCGTTAGATAGGCGGGCATGGCTTTGTCGCCCTTGAAGGCATGAAGATCAAGAGCGTCACACCGATGGCCCGGCTGCGACCTGACGCCTGGTCAGGGCCGGTCTGCGCTCTGGTTGAACCGGTCGACCAGCTGAGCCGGGACGGCGATGCCGCGGTCGTCCCAGTCGGCCGGCCAATCGGCGGGGCAATCTCGGACGGCCTGGGCGGCCACCGCCAGGTGCTGCTTCCCGGCGGCGGCCAGGGCGAGTACCTGGCCGCCGCGGCCGGCTGCTCGCCGTGCCGCCGCAGCAGCTCCGCTCCGATCAGCTGCTCGAGCAGGAGCCGCGGTGCACCGCGCTCTCGGGCCGGTCAGCAAGGCCCTAGATCGGACGCATCGAGTACGCCGGACGGCAAATCACCAGAATCAGGTGACCGCCGCTCACCGGGTCGGCTACGGCGCTATGCAGCTCGCCGGACCGGGCGTCTTCGGGCCGCCGCGCGACCGCGCCGCCGCGTCCCGCCGGAGGGGGTGCTGCGGGTCTTGCCCGAGGGTGCTCGCCGAGTCTCGGAGGAGGCTGCCCTGGAGGTTCTCCTGAATGGGGTTCTGGCGGAGGCGAAGATATGCCTCGACGGGAAGGAGGGGGGCCCGGACCAGCACCCAGCCGAGCGGCTGGTACAGCCCGCCAGCCACAACGCGCGCGCCACACCCGGCGCCCCGTAGCACCAAGCGCTGCGGCTCGGCTCACCGGCACGCCCGGGCTCCGCCGCCACCACGGATCCTACGGCGATGAGGGACACGGCGACAGGCCAGTTCACCCCCCAATAGTCATCCGCCCGGTGCCCGGCCAGCCAGCCTGCCGCCCGGTCCACCGCCTCCGGCAGGCCCGGCACCGTGACATCGCACGCCAGGGCCAGGGACATCGTGGCCAATGGCCCCGGAATCCCGTGAGCCAGCCCGCAATTCAAGTTCCCATGAGGATGCTGAGCGGCCATGACCTCGTTGCCCATCAATTCCGGCGGGGTCCACCACCGGGCAAGGCTTCGGCCCCAGCGGTAAGCTCCACCAGGGCACGCAGAACGATGTCCAGCGCCGCGCCCGCGGCACTGCTGTCCCGCCGGCCCAGCAGGTACGCTCCCACCCCGGCGAACCCCGAAATCGCGTCGAACTCAGCCGGGGACATCCCTTCCTTCAGGCCCGCCAGCCGGTCGGCCTGCCCGGCCACCTGCGGCAGGAGGGCTTCGTCGACCGAGGCCAGCAGACGCTGATAGCGCGTCGCCTCGCGGCACAACGACCAAGCGGCAAGCCCGAGGCCCGCCATGCCACCCCAAAGACCAATCGGCAGCTGGGCATACCGCTCGGCGTCCTCGGCAGCCACGATGAGATAGCCGTGACCAGTGCGATCCCAGCCCTCATCGGGGAAGAGTGAGGCAAGGGCCGCCACAGCTGCGCCATTCGGTGCACCAGAGGCACGTGGGGCCATGGAGTGTGGGGGGCGGCGGGCATATTGGATTAGTGTGAAGCTCTGGCGAGGCAGTCGCCGCTGCGGCAGCGCCCAGCCGGACATCGAGGTCGAACTCATCCACCGGCTGCGGGCTTCTCGCCCAGGTGTAGTTGATCGTGGCATCTCGCCGGACGCTTACCCGGGTCGCCTCCAGCCCCGGGAACGGCGACTGATCAGCCGGAATAGTCTGGCTGTAGACGATGTCCTCGACCATGAACTCGGCGTAGTAATCCAGCTTCGTGGTCAGGTACAGGCGCTGATAACCAGTCCGGTCGCTGTCGCCGGCAAGCCCGACGAGATCTATGACCCGCTGAGCGGGCTGCGATGGGTCGGGCTTCAACCGCTCTACGAAAGGATTCTGCGGCAACGGCCGCTGAGTCTCATTTCAGGGGGCCGAACCTTGAGGTGTTCTTCAAGCGCGCCGAGGCTATTCTCATCGCTGACCGGAGACTGACATGCGCCGGCGCCAGAATGGCGCGCTGTCCCAGCGCCGTTCCGCATCGTAGTACTGGGCCCGCTCGCGCAGGTACTGCGCGCATTCGCGGTCGCGCTCGGCCTCGTAGGCGGCGATCGGCCGGGACTCGTCGCCGGTCAGCAGGGCAAGGACGGTCGTGGCCGCCGCACGCGCGGTCCGCAGCGCACGTACCACGCCGCTGCCGGAAATAGGGTCGACGGCGAGCGCCGCGTCGCCGACCGCGATCCACCGGGCGTCGTACGCCGTGCGGCGCAGCCGCTGGCTCGCGGCCGGGAACACGCGCGGTCCCCATACGACCGAACCGGCGACACGCGCAGCGGTCAGGCGCGTCGCGGAGAGCCGCTCGTGCCAGCGCCCCGGGATGGAGACGCGCAGACCGCGGCAGACATCGGTATCGGTCATCAGCATGCCGACCATCCGCCCGGCGGTAGCCGGCGCCGAATACCACCAACCGTCCGGCATGGCCTCGACGAGCACGAATCCCTCCTCGCCGACATCCACCCCATCGAGCAGGGCCGCGACGCCGACCAGCCGATCGAACACGGCCGGCCGGCCGCCCAGCTGGCGGCCGACCCGGGCGGCGCGCCCGGTGGCGTCGACCAGCACCCGGGCGCGCACCCGTTCGCCCGCCGGCCGGGCGTCCTCGGTGATGCTGAGGAGCCAGCAACCGCCGTGGTCCACACGGACGCATGTTGTCGCGCAGCGCAATTCGGCACCCGCGTCGGCCGCGGCCTCGGCCAGCATGCGGTCGAACGCGACCCGGTCGACGTGCCAGCCGCAGCCGTATGGACTGACCAGGTGGGAGTGGCTCTGCGGCTCCGGCCCGCCCCAGACGCTGCGGGTGCCGTACGACGGCAGCGGGCGGAGACCGGTGAACCGCTCCCACACCCCGAGTTCGGTCAGCAGCGCTGTCGTCGACGGGGCGAGCGACTCACCGACGCGTGGCGCGTCGAACCGGGACCGTTCCAGCAGCACCACCCGGCAGCCCGACCGGGCGAGCCGCCGGGCGGTGGCCGAGCCGGCCGGCCCCGCCCCGACGACCGCGACGTCGTACTCCTCAGCCATGACAGGCCCGGGCTAGCCTCGGCACCACTCGGCCAGGCACTTGCGCACGCTGTCCATGTCGAGGCCGAGCCCCAGGAGCCGGCGCTCCAATTCCGGGCTGATCGCTCCGTCGCGGCGGAACAGGCAGGTGAGCAGCTTGCACAGCCGCTCGTCGCGCTCACGCAGATAGTCCACGATGACCTGCGGGTTGGTACGCGGGTCGGTGACCTGGTCCCCGCCACGCCAGACGGCCGCGGTCAGCGTCTTCTCCCGTGCAAACGGCTCACCGCCGCCGGTCGTGCCCGCAGCGCGGACCCGGATCCGGTAGACGCCGACCGCATTCGCGTCGAACGCCGCAGCGAACTGCCCGGCGGTACCTTCCGGCATCGCGACCGTCATCGTGGTGCCCGCCGGCGTGGTAACTTCCGCCCAGACCTGCCCCGCTCGCTCCAGCGGGATGCCGGACTGCGCCAGTGACGCGGTCAGGTTCACCCGCCCGCCGGGCGCGAACCCGCTCTGCTCGGCATGCGCCTCGAGCGTGAGGTTCGAGTACGCGTGTACCACGATGCTGTACGGCACCGTGCGAAGGCCGGGCTCTACCGCGCCCTGCGCGCTTATCGCGCCGGCCTCAGCCATCCCCTGTTCGGCGGCCAGCACGCTCTCACGCTGGGCCCGGGCCAAGCGGGCCGGGGCATTCGTCACGTCTGCCGGAACCTCCGGCGGGGCCGGAACGTGCCGGATCGAAGGATCGGTGCCGTCCCGGCTGTCGCTACGCTCCAGCCTGGGCCGCCCGATCCTGAGCAGCGCATTCCAGGTGCCGCCCGCGTCGAAACGGTTCGCCATGAACTCGAACGGCAGCGCGAGCCGGTAATAACTGACGCCCTCGGACAGCACGAACCGCATCCCCGGCTCGGACTGGGCCCGCCACGGCTCGATGATCTGCCCGCTGGGCGTCTCCAGCCGGAAATCCACGATCTCCGTGTCCGGCGTCAGCAGGATGACATCGACCCCCGCGTCCCCGGCGGTCAACTGGAACGGCACCCGCTCGAGTCGGCCGGGAATGAGGTCGCCGTCGGGGTCGAGCACGATCTCGGCGTTGCTGATACCGGCGAGGATCTGCAGGAAGTACTTCTGCAGCAGGAACCGGTTGTCGGTGCCGATCGCACCGGTCACGAGCAGGTAACCGCCGTTGTTGCCGGAGATCGTCTGCAACGCGGGCACGCTGATGTTCTGCGGTTGCCCGAGGCCGACGGCGTACGTGAACTCGTTGATGTCTCCGGCCACGTCCGCGATCCAGCGCGGCTGGTTCTCCATGCCGTCCGTGAGCACGACCAGCGACTTGACATCGAACGACCCCGCAGCCGCGTTGAGGATGCCGCGCCCTTCGAAGATACCGTCACCTATCGAGGTCTGGCCGTCCGGATCGAGCCCGTTGCCGTTGATGATGTCCTTGGTGGTGCTGCGGTTGATGTCGGACAGGCTCCCGTTGCCCAGTGGCACGACCGATTCCAGCACCTGAGCGTCCTGGTTGAAGCGCACGATGCCGACTCCGTCGCCTTCGAGCATCACGTCGACGAACGTGCCCGCCGCCTGTTGCAGCGAGGCGTGCTTGCTCTGGCCGTCGCCCCGGTCCTCGGCCATGCTGCCCGAGCGGTCGAGAACCAGCGCCGCCGCGGCCGTCTTCCGGGCAACCGTGTCGCCGGTGATGATGACGGTCCAGGTCCGCGAGCCGCCGGCCTCCTGCACGGTCACCGTCTGCGGCGGCAGCACGGCACCGGGCGTGCCAGTCCGGTAGATCACCCACAGCCGGGCCGTGGCGACGGTACCGGCCGTCGGTCCCACCGTGACCGATGTGTTGAAGGCCACGAGCTGCGGATGCGCGGGCGCGCCACCCGGCGCGTACTGGAGCGTGACCGCGCTCGACGGCGAGGTCACCTCGAACGTAATGGCCAGTGCCGCCTCACGCACCATGCCCATCGGGCCCTGGGGCACGTGCTGGAAGTTCAGCAGCGGTGTGAGCAGGTTGACGGTGGCGAGATCGCACCGGTCGACCTCCACCAGCTGTGAACCCTGGCGCACCACGAAGCCGAGCCGGTGCCAGTTGTCAACCATGCCCTGGCCGCCGCTCACCACCCCGCTGATGAATGACTGGTTCGCGGTCCCGCCGCGCGTCACGTAGTTCGGCCGTGGCACCGGCCACCAGTTGTCCTGGCACTGGAAGAAGTCATTCTGCCAGGGCAGCGCCATGACATACGTCAGGTCGCCCGGATGCATCTTTGCCTGGTCAAGCCGGAACGGCTCGATGTAGTTGGCCGCGTTCACGATGGGCCGGGAGACGGGAGGATCGGGCGGATTGGGGGGGAGGCCGCCCGTCTCGATGCCGGGGAAGAACGCGCCGCCGACGCACGCCTCCAGCGCCGCGCGGTCCAGGCCGTCCGGGGTGATATCGGTCTGCGGTGCCGGGGCGCCCGTCCAGTCGCTGGCGTAGTTGTTGTTCTTCCAGCGTTCCATGTGCCCGTACTGGACGGCGGTCAGCCGGTTGTCCTGAGTGCCGGAGTCATTGAGCAGCGGCATGTTGCCGCCGCCTCCCGCAGGGCTCCCCAACTTGGTGAAGATGGCGTTGCGCAGCGCGTCGCTGATGACCGGATCGGCCCAGGTGTGCGAACCCCAGGTGTGGTCCACCCAGCTCGTGTCGCGGGCCCGCTGCAGGATCGGGTACACGTCGCTGGTGTACGACGTCGCCGTGGGCGCGGGCAGCAGCCCGCCGCTGACCATCACCTGGAAGATGCGGTCGTACAGCGTGATGACGCTGTCCTGGTCGGGCGCGAACTTCGGCGGCGTGACGATCACCCATGCGCCGAGGACCGCCGGCGTCGAGTTGTCGGCGCGCAGCTTGATCGTTGCCGACACAGGACCGTCGGAGACGTCGTCGTACCAGTCGTCGCTGGCCCAGAAGTACCCGTCCAGAGCGGTGCCTGCGGGCGAGCCGGACTTGCCGAAGCCGCCCAGCACCACCAGGTGGTTCTCGGGCGTACTACGGATCTCACCGAGCGGCACCGTGGTGACAGGTGCGCTGGCGAACTTGATCGTGCCGGTATCGAACTTCTGACTCTCGTTCGGTCCCTGCAAGGTACGCGAGCCCGGGTCGATTGTCAGGTCGGCCGGGACTTCGGTGTTGTTGCGCCCCGGATTCGCCGCCTTGGTATTGGCCAGGTGCACGGTCCAGGTGATTTCCGCTTCGGCGTCGGTGATCTCATCGACCGTTCCGTCGTCGCGGTGAGCGAAGATACGGAACCGTGCGGCCTGACGCTTGACCCGGCACTGCGCGTCTTTGAAGCCGCCGGGCGGATCTGGCGGCTGGCCGATCCTTTCCGGGCCGATGAAGAACTCGTCTGGGCTGTTGCCGACCCGTGCGATGCCGATCGCCGGGTGAATCTTGTACACGGTTGTCACGCGCTGCCTCCTCGGACAAGTCCGCAACTGCGGAGCCCTTGTGCGATCCGGCCAGCGCCGTCTCCAGCCGCTCGTCTCTCTCTTCTTACGGAGGGCCACCCCGCCACGCCTGATACCGGCAGCGAGAACCGGCAGTCGGCCGAGCCCCCCGTCCCGGACCAGCCTCGCCCGGATGTATCAGGTGCAGCGCCGGCCGCTCCGTAAGACATGACAGCTGCACCGGCGTCGGATGAGGCCCTGCATGCTAGCGGCCACCGGGTCCCCGGCCACCGGCCGCCCCCGGCACCCAGCGCGACGCCCGGCCGGAGAGCGCTCCGGGACCGGATTCTGAGAGTACGGGAGGACAGCCATGGCTCATGGCAATGCACCTGACCAGCCGTGGGAAGGCGGCCTTTCCGTGCCGGTCCTTCCTCCGCACGTTCCCCTTTTCGACAGCGCGGCGATTGTCGTCGCCCAGCAGTCTGACGCTCAGGCCGGTGTCGCGGTCTCCTACAGCAGGGGGATCTTCACCAGGCAGTTCTGGTCCACGGGTCATCCGGTTCCGGGAGTCATCGAGGTGCTGAAGCCGCAGGACGTCAGGAAGGTCCGTGACCAGGTCCGCGAGCAGCTCGCCAGGCCCGGGGATGGCCTGGACCAGCTGCCGCTGCGCGCGTTCGTGACTGCGGCCGATGTGTACCTCAGCCCGGAGCCATCCACTCGCTTCGGCTCGGCGGTTTTCGGAGCCATCGCCGAGCAGGCCCCCGGCCAGTTCCTGGGCGCGGTCGCCTATCCCGGCGGCGTCGCCGGCACCATTGCCGGCAGCAGTGCGGGGGTTTCCGCAGAGTCACATCTGGGGCCGTTGCCCCCGGGCTTCCAGGCGCCGTTGCGGACCGGCGACCTGCGATCGCTGATCTCAAGCCTGGAGAACGCGCTGGCTGCCGGAGGTATCGATCCGCAGTGGCAGCAGATGCTGGCCTTCGCGCAGCAGGCAGCCGCATAGCCGGCGCACTCACTGCCGGCTATGAACGCCGGTAAACGGAGACATGGCCACCGCTGGCCGAAGTGAACGGCCGCCGGCCCAGTCGGCGTGGCGTTCGGTTAGCCGCAGCCCGGCCCGGCCGGCCATCAGGTCCAGCTCGGCCGGCCAGCTGTAGCGGATGGCCAGCGGCCGCAGGTGCATCCCCTGGCCGTCCAGCGTGATCATCTGGGTGTCGACGCGCTGCTGCATCTTGTCGTGGCGAGATGGCCAGCTCCAGCACCCGCCCGTCCCCGGCCAGGCCGGCCAGGAACTCCACCGCGGGCCCTGGGTCCATATGCCCGTGGTGGTCGTCATAAACGGCCGCCCAGCGATCGCCGTAGAACGCGGGATCATCCAATCCAGCCATGGCCGTCACTAAAGCAGACGCAGACCGCCGGCGCCACGCATTTGCCGGCCCAGGCAGATCAGCCTCGAGACGCGCTCATAGGGAGTCCCGCTACCTTCATCGCCCGGTACAGGTCTTCGGAGATGGCGACCACGGCGTGCTTGGTCGCGTCGTAGGCGGGGCTAGTTGCCGGGATCAGCCCGGCGGCGCTCGCGGTGTTGACGATGTGGCTCTCGCGCTGCGCGGCCGGCAGCGGCAGGAAGGCTCGTATCCCGTGGATGACTCCCCACAGGTTGACTCCGAGTACCCACTTCCATGCGGAGACCGGGCCGAGCCACGGGTCGGCATAGCTGGTCACGCCCGCGTTGTTGCACGCCACTCATCAGGCATTCCTCAGATGCCGACTACCGGGCTCCATGTCCCGGTCGCGCCCGTGGTACCCGTCCGCCTCAGGGCTTCGACGTCCCCGATCGCGGCGCCGCGGCTGCCGGGGCGATGAACCTGCGGGGAATCAGCGAGCGTCTCGCGCGTACGGTCCTGCGCACCAAGGGCACGCCTGCCGCGCTGACGGCAAGCTCATAGTCTCCGCTCCGCTGGCCGGCCGGCGGATCGAACCGGCCGGAAAAACTGAACGGGTCATCCGTCGCCGGCAGCTCGAACTGCCACTCCTTCGACCAGTCCGAGCCGAGGTGCCTTATCGAGACTGACACATCTATACCGGTGCTACCGCGATTCTCCAGCAACAGGTAGACCTGACCGGCCGGCCGGGTTTTCACGGCTGGTTCCGTGACGGCACGGACGCGTGGCCTTATGGTGAGCGTGCATCGCCCTCCGGCGTGGCGGTACGTCCCGGCCGCTCGCCACGACAGACGGAGCGGATAAACACCATACTGAGAACTCCCGATATCACCGGAGTTGATCTCGAGTATGTAGTGCGGGCCGTAACTGTCACCTGCTGACCGGCGGAGCCGGACCCACTCCGGGTTGAAATCCGGGTTATCCGAGATGACACTGAAGTCATGAATGGATGGAATCCCGTACGCCGTACGCGCGACAAATGGAAAGCACGCCGTCTCGCCCGGAGAAATCTGGCGCTCGGTTACGGCCAGAATGATGTCGGAGACGGCCCCGCCTGGCGCAGGCCTGCTGTCGGCGGTGGCGGCGCCTGAGGCCGCCGGAGAAGCTGATCCGATCATCTTGGCGTTTGAGTACCGCATCGGGCATGTCTTCCTGCTAGCAATTCACGGGCCGGGCAGACCGGATAGTCGCTTTGACGTAGCTGCCCGAATACTGGGACGCGAGCCGATCCGGGACAGCCGGGCACCGCACCGGCGCGGCCCATACCGCATCAGCCACCTGAACTGCGCTACCTGCCACGATGTGCCCCATGACCTGACGTCGCGAGGGAGGACCTTCTCCCCCCGCTATACAGAGGCCGATGCAGACGTTTAGATACAGTCGATCGCTGCTCCTCGCCGGGCAGGCGAAGCTCCAGCCGGGGCGCGCGGATCCGCACCCGGGCGGGCGGCCACCCATCGTGCCGGCCGCGGGCGGCGTCCCCGGGAAGCTCACGCTTGATGGCTCTGGACGGTAATAGGGCGAGAGTTTCATGCGAGTCTGAAGACGCTGGTGGTAGCTAAACCCACTACAGGGGATGTGTTCTGCGCGGTTCGGCGGAGGAACGATGGCCGGCGACATGACCGTATACGGCGGCCAGCACTACACGGGATTTCCGGCAGAATTGATCCGGCAGGAACTAGGAAATCTTCAGAGCGTCATTTCTGCAATGGGTCTCGATCCTGCGGTCCAGAAAAAAGCCACAGCGCTGCTGGCGGATGCCGACCACGAGCTCAGCCGGGCTGGCCGCGACGCGAAGAAGGTAGCGCGGCCAATCGAGCGTCTTACCGGTCTACTCAAGAACATCGGTGCTCTCGCTGTTAGCGGAGCAGCCTTGATCGATCCCCTTCAGCGCATCGCCTCATGGCTTGGTCCGGCCGGCCAGGCCATCTTGCACCTGATAATGTGAATGGCGCTTCCCAGCGCGAGCCGGCACGCAATTGCGTCCGACGTCTCCGCGGAGACGCGCACATGCCACTCTCAGGTCGCCCCATCTGGCCGCGCGCCAGACGGGCCGCTGACCCACTCGGTGACGGCGGGCAGGTCGTCGTGCGACGCCGCGATGAGGCCGTCCGGGCGAGGACGGCAGGCGCCGCCGGAGGAATTCGCCGGAACACCCGCCGGTAGGTGTCCGCGTTTCCGCCGGATCCCTGCGCTTGTCACATGCTGGCGATGAGCCTTTCGACCCGCTCGTCGACCGAACGGAACGGGTCCTTGCACAGCACGGTCCGCTGGGCCTGGTCGTTCAGCTTGAGGTGCACCCAGTCGACGGTGAAATCGCGCCGCTTCTCCTGGGCCCGGCGGATGAACTCCCCGCGCAGCTTGGCCCGCGTCGTCTGCGGCGGCACCGACTTGGCCTCGAAGATGTCGATGTCGCGGGCCGCCCGCTCCACCGCCCCGGCCCGCTGCAGCAGGTAGTACAGGCCACGGCCGCGGTGCACGTCGTGGTAGGCCAGGTCCAGCTGGGCCACCCGCGGCGAGGACAGCGGCAGGTCATGCTTCGCCCGGTACCGCTCGATCAGCTGGTACTTGGTCACCCAGTCGACCTCCCGCGCGATCATGTCGAGGTTGCCGGTCTCGATCGCGGACAGCGCCCGCTCCCACATGTCGAGGACCCGCTTGCTCACCGGGTCGGCGCCGTTCTTGGTGGTGAAGTCCTTGGCCCGGTTCAGGTACTCGTACTGGATGTCCAGCGCGCTCATCTCGCGCCCGTTGGCCAGCCGGACCCGGCTGCGGCCGGTCATGTCGTGGCTGACCTCGCGGATCGCCCGGATCGCGTTGTCCAGCGTCAGATCCCGCATGATCGCGCCCGCCTCGATCATCCGCAGCACCAGGTCGGTCGACCCGACCTTGAGCAGCGTGGTGGTCTCGCTCATGTTGGAATCGCCGACGATCACGTGCAGCCGCCGGAACCGCTCGGCATCGGCATGCGGCTCATCCCGGGTATTGATGATCGGCCGGGACCGCGTGGTGGCCGAGGAAACGCTCTCCCAGATGTGCTCGGCGCGCTGGCTCACGCAGTACACCGCGCCCCGCGGCGTCTGCAGCACCTTGCCCGCCCCGCAGATCATCTGCCGGGTCACCAGGAACGGCGTCAGGATGTCCGCCAGCCGGCCGAGTTCCCCGTGCCGGGGGACCAGGTAGTTCTCGTGGCAGCCGTAGGAGTTGCCGGCGGAGTCGGTGTTGTTCTTGAACAGGTAGATGTCCCCGGCGATGCCCTCCTCGCGCAGCCGCCGGTCGGCGTCGACGAGCAGGCCCTCCAGGATCCGCTCGCCCGCCTTGTCGTGCGCGACCAGGTCCAGCACGTTGTCGCATTCGGGGGTGGCGTACTCGGGATGGCTGCCCACGTCGAGATACAGCCGCGCCCCGTTCCGCAGGAAGACGTTGCTGCTGCGGCCCCAGGACACCACGCGCCGGAACAGGTAGCGCGCCACCTCGTCGGGCGAGAGGCGCCGCTGCCCCCGGAAGGTGCACGTGACGCCGTACTCGTTCTCGACCCCGAATATTCGCCGGTCCACACGCCAAGGCTACGTCCCGTCCACCCCTGACAACAGCATCCGGACGTGTCGCTCGCCGGCTTCGCCCCGCTATGAGACCGGTAAGCCCAGCTCAGCCAGCAGGTTCTTGTCCCAGACGTACACGGTGTAGGGGCCGACGTGGTAGGTCCTGACCGGGCGGCCCAGGGCCGCCAGCGCGGCGGGGCTGGGCTGCCAGTGGTTGAAGAATCCGGGCGCGCTGTCGGTGACCAGGAAGTTCGCGCGGTTCGGCCCGGGGTCGTACCAGGAGCTTCTGGCCTCCCACAGGTCCGGCCGCAGCGTGCCGGGGAACACGGCCCGGATCGTGACCGCGCCGTCGCTGCCGACCGTGACCACGCTCGACTCCCAGTACCCGCCGATGCCGCTGGTCAGGTGGTGCGCCTCCAGGAACGACGCCAGCCGCGCGTTCATCGGGGGGACGGACGGCTGAGCGGCGGCCCAGCCGAGGCTGGCCGCATACCCGGCCAGCAGGGCGCCGACCGCGCCGGCCAGCACGGCCGGCTTGGCCCACCGGCGCTTGCTGCCGACGAGGCTGGCCGCCAGCGTCCGGCCCGCCAGCACCGCGCCGAACGGCAGCACGACGGCGAACTCCCGCGCGTTCAGGGCGGTCGCGTCGGCCAGCGTGCTCGGCACATAGGCGACCACGTTGAGGACCATCGCGACGAGCAGGATCTGGCTGATCATGTCGGGCCAGCTGACGAAGTGCCGCGCCACCCGCGCCACGGCCCAGGCCACGAGGGCCACGCCGGCCAGGTGCAGCACGGCGAAGGCCAGCGCCGCGGCCGGGCCCTGCGGCTTGGCCCCGAACAGGGCGAGCAGTCCCTGGCCGGTCACCCAGGCGTGCTTGGGCCAGGTGTGCACCGGGGCCAGCTGGTACGGCACCGGGTGCAGGAAGAACCCGTCGCTGGCCGCAAGCAGCCGGTTGATCACCGAAGCCAGGCCCTGGGCCAGCACGGCCGCCACCGCGAGCGACAGTTCGCAGGAGTGCGCACGCAGGCAGGCCCGGGCCCAGCCGGGCTCCCGGCCCGCCTGCCGCTGGGCGAGGGACAGCGCGCGGGCGACGCGCATCGCGCACACCGCCACCAGCGGGACCACGCCGATCAGGAGCACCAGCGGGTCGGCCACCAGCACCCAGGTCAGCAGCAGCCCGACGATAACCGGCACCAGCGCACGTGGCCTGAGCCTGTCACCCCAGTCGATCATCAGCCAGATCAGCAGGAGGGGCACGGCCGTGCCGATGTGGCCGAGGGACAGCAGCAGGATGAAGACGCCGACGCCGAGCTGAGGGGCGAACATGAGGCCCGCCGTCAGCAGCATCCGCGGCCGGGCCTCGCGGCCAGGGACCGTGCCCCGGGCCAGCAGCACGGCCAGGATCACGACGAGGGTGTACGTCATCGCCGCCGCGATGTGGGCCGTGTCGGCATGCAGCCCGAACAGGCGCTCCAGCATCATGTACTGCGGCAGTTCGGTGGTGATGAACGAGACGTCTGACAGGTACCAGCCGTGCAGTAGCAGGTTGCCGTGCAGCATGTCCCACGCCATCAGCAGGTCGTTGGACTCGTCGGAGTTCTCCGGGTAGGTCCGGGACATCTGCAGGTAGGCCACGAAAAGCAGGGCCACGGCCAGCACCGTCGCCGCGGCGGCGAGCAGGCGGCGGGCGGACGTCCGGCCGTCCCGGGCCGGTGGCGCCGCGGGCCCGGCGCCGGCGTCGGCCGGGGCGGTGGGAGGCGGTGCGGAGGACCTCTCCGGCGTCCCGCTTTTCGGCACGGTGGCCACCACGTCCTTCGAACTCGGCGTCATGCTGGCTAGCGCATCGTATTCGTTGCCGCCGGTCACAGCGTATGGGGTCGCTCTGGTAAGCTGCGCGCGCCTGGCCAAGAATTTGCCCTTCACGCTGAGAAGCCCATGGTGGAGGCTCGCGGTTGCAGCTCACGTCGACGCCGGAAGAGGATAGGTTCCTCCGGCAACGCCCGCCATCGCTGTGGTCGAGACTGAACCGGCCGCTGGTGCCGGGGATCATCGCCTTCCTCGGCTGGCTCGGTTTCGCCCTGGCCCGCTGGCAGATCTGGGCCAAGGGGCATCTGAGCCTGTTCATTATGGCCGGGCACGTCTACACGCACCGGGCGCAGCTTCCCCGCGGGCTGCTCCTGGTGCCGTCCGCGGGTTACGACGGGCAGTTCTACTACCGGCTCGCGCTGGACCCGGCCAACTGGCACGCCACCGCCTTCGGCATCACGATGGACCAGTCCTACCGGTACACCCGTATCGGGTACCCGATCCTGGCCTGGATCTTCTCGCTCGGCCAGCACCAGCTCGTGCCGGTCGTGCTGGTCGTGATCAACCTCCTGGGGGTGGCGGCCATCGCGATGCTCGGCGGCATGTTCGCCCGCGAGTCCGGCCGCCACGCCCTGTGGGGGCTCGCCTTCGCCGCCTACTTCGGCCTGGCCATCAGCGTCGGCCGGGACACCGCCGAACCCCTGGCCGAGGCCTGCATGCTGGGCGGCCTGCTCGCCTACCGGCGGGCCAGCACGCCGATGTACCTGCTCGCCACCGCGCTGTTCGCGTGGGGGGCGATCACCAGGGAAACCATCCTGCTGGTGCCGGGCGCCATCGCCGTCACCCGGGTGATCGCCATCGGCCGCCGCCGGGCGAACCCCGGCCTGGCCGACCTGACCTGGGTCGTGCCCGCGGCCGCGTACGGGCTGATCGAAGTCGCGGTGCACTTCGTGGTCAAGGGCGAGTTCCCGCTGCTCGCGAACAGCGGCCGGAACCTCACCGTGCCGTTCACGGCGCTCGTCGACGCGCTGAAGTACAACGCGGCGCACCTCAACACCGCCCACCTGAGCCCGATCGACATCGCCATGCTCGAGTACGCGACGGCGGCGATTTTCATCCTGGCCGGGCTGACCGTGCTGTTCGTCACCACGGCGCCGGGACACGAGCGTCTCGCGTTCGTCTTCTTCGTGCTCCAGCTCGGCCTGCTGTCCAGCCAGATCTGGACCAGCACGTTCGGCGACGGGCGCTCGCTCATCGAGCCGTACCTGATGGCGCTGGTCCTGCTGGTCGCCACGCCGCGGCGGTACCTGTCCGGGCCTTATCTGGGCATGATCGCCGCCTGCGTCCTGCCCGCGCTGCTTGTGATCGCCCGACGCCGAGCCCTGTACATGTAAGGCTGGGGCTCTGTTACCACCTCAGCCTGGGTCCGCCCAGCGCGGCCAGCAGGTTCGTGTTCCAGACCATGATGGTGTAGCCGTCGGCCTGATAGACCCGCGCCGGGCGGCCGAAGGTGAACTCGGCGGACTTCTGCATGCCGGGCAGCCCGGTGGGGCCGCCCGCCACGACGAAATTCGCGTAGTGCCGGGCCGGATCGTAGTTCGTGTCGTCGGTCTCCCACTGGTACGGCACGAGCCTGCCGCTGGGGTCCTGGATGACCGCACTGACCACGATTCGGCCCTGGCTGTCCACCGTGGTGCTATTGGCCTGCCAGTAGCCGGCCAGGCCGTCGCTGAGCCGGTGCGCGGCCAGCCAGGTCGCCAGGGGCTCGCTGGCGGGGGGCACCGCGGCCTGCGCGGCACCGAGTGCGAGCGCGGCGAGGTAGCCGGCCGCGGGCACGGCGAGCACCGGGATGAGCCAGCGTTTCGCCGACCGGGGCCAACCCGGTATCCGGTCACCCAGGACACGGCCGGCCAGCACGGCGCCGAGCGGCAGCACCTCGGCCATCTCGCGCGCGCCGAGCAGGTCCCGGGCGTGCGTGCTGATCATGTAGGCGCCCAGGTTGAGCACGATGGCCACCGCGAAGGTGGGCACGATCAGCTCACCGAACCGGAAGATCCGGGCGAGGCCCACGCCGAGGGCCCAGGCCGCCACGATCACCCCGGCCAGGTGCAGTGCCACGAAGCAGACCTCGAGCACCGGCCAGCGGCCGAAGTAGCTCATGCCGAAGACGTTCCCGCCGAAAAGCTCGAGGAAGGCCTGCAGGGTCACCCACGATCCGTGCTGCAGCTGGCCCAGGTCCGTGGCGGTGCCGACGGGTGATTGCTGGTAGCCGCCCAGGGCGGCGATCGCCTGCGGCGCGTAGGAACCGGCCACGCCGGCCACCGCGGCCGCCCCGGCCAGCGCCAGCTCATACCGCCGGGAAGTCCGCCGTTCGCCGTGCCTGACCAGTCCCGGGCAGGTCCGCAGCGCGCACACCAGCACCAGCGGGACGATGCCAGTGAGCAGCACGATGGAGTCGGCCACCATCACCCCGGCGAACGCCAGGCCGACCAGCGGCGGGACGTACCAGCGCGGAGCGCACCGGTCGATCAGCAGCCAGATCGCCAGCAGCGGCACGGCGGTCCCGATGTGGTCCGGCGAGAGCAGCAGGATCGAGGTGGCGCTGAGCTGGGGCGCCAGCATCAGGCTCGCGGCCAGCAGGGCACGGGCCAGCCCTGCCCGGCCCCGGGCGCGGCCCCGGGCCAGCAGCGCGGCCAGCAGCACGAGCAGCGTGTAGGTCATGGCCGCGGCCGCGTACGCCACCCACGGGCCCAGCCCGGTCAGCGCCGCGATCAGCATGTACTGCGGCAGCTCGGTGGTATAGAAGGACACGTCCGAGACCCGCCAGTGGCTGAGCAGCAGGTTGCCGTGCAGCATGTCCCACGCCTGAAGCACGTTCCCCGAGCCGTCCGAGGACAACGGCACCGACTGGGACTGGCGCCAGTAGCAGAAGAAGAGGACCGCCGTGGCCAGCGCGACCAGGCCCGCCCGCTTCGCGAGCGTGGCCGCGCCGGTCCCGGAGCGCAGGGCGGCCGGGGAACTGTGGTGGAGAGCTTCCTGCTCGCTCCCGGTGCGGGTCATGGCGAGGTGGGCGCGACCATGCTCAGATGGTTCCCGCCTTGATAGCCGCGTCGACCCAGGGGATCACCTCGTCGAGCATCTGCTCGAGCGTGGTGGTGGCCTCGAAGCCGAGTATCTTTTTGGCCTTTTCCGTATCTGGCACCCGGCGCTGGACGTCGTATTCGAACGGGTCGTCGTGGACGAGGCGCAGCGGGACATCCTGGCCCTTGACCTTGCGCCAGATGAGCTCGGCCAGTTGCCGCACGGTCGTGCCCTCCGTCGTCGACAGGTTGAAGTCCTCGTTGAGGGCGTCCTGGTGCTCCATCGCCGTCACCACGCCGACCGCGAGGTCGCCGCCGTAGGTGTAGTGCCTCACCTGCTCCCCCGAGCCGAGAATGTGCAGCGGATCCTGGCCCCTGAGCACCTTCTGCACCAGATCAGGCACTACGTGGCTCATGGCGAGCCGGACGTTCCCGGACAGGATCTGCTGGTCGTCCAGGGCCCGGGTCTCGCCGATGCCCACGCAGTTGAACGGCCGCACGAGCGTGTAGGGGAGCCGGTACTGGTCCCAGGCCGCTTTGGCGAAATACTCCACCGCCAGCTTCTGGAAGCCGTAGGAGGACACCGGCGGCGGTATCTCCCGCTGCTGCCCCTCATAGGACGGCCACTCGTCGGCGCTCTCGAAGACCATCGAGGAGGACAGGTAGGTGACCTTGCGCAGCTGGCCGTCCCGGTGCGCGGCGATCGCGGCGTCACACGACGCGGCGATGATCCGCTCATTGGTCGCGAGCAGGTCATAGGCGTAGCTGTGGAAGTAGGAGATCCCGCCGATCATCGCGGCGCCGGCGATGAAGTGGTTGCAGTCGGCCAGTAGTTCGGTCATCAGGCCGACGTCCCTGGCGTCGCCCTGGACCAGCCGGTAGCGCGGATTGTCGTCGTAGGACTTCCTGACCTTCCCGTACTTGGAGAAATTGTCCAGGCCTACCACCGCATAGCCGCGCTTGAGCAGTTCCTCCACCACGTACCCGCCGATGAAGCCAGCGGATCCGCTGACTAGCACCCGCTCCATCAATCCTCCTGTCTGCTCCCCTGGTCCGGCCGCTGGGCGGCGCTGCGGGCCCGCACCTGACCGGGAGTCAGCCGAGGTCCGAACGCGAACCGGTACCAGCGGACGTAGCTGGGCACCCACTTCGCGATCTTGAAGTTCGACATCCCCGCCTGCCGGTCCAGCCAGATGGTCGGTATCTCCGCCACCGGCAGGCGCAGCCGCTTGGCCTTGGCCGTCAGCTCGATGCCGATCTCGAACCCGCCCCTGGAGTCGATTCCGACCTGCTGGACGAATTCCGTCGAGTAGGCCTTGAACGAGTTGGTGGCGTCCCGGGTGCCGACGTGGGCGAGTGTCCGCAGCGAGCGGCCGGCCAGGCGGGACAACGTCCCCTTGAGCAGGGGGCCGCCGACCTGCTGGCCGCCTGGCATGTAGCGGGACGCGGCGGCCACCGCGACCCCTCGTTCGACCAGCCGGACCAGCTCGTCGATCTGCCTGGGGTCATCGCAGCCGTCCGCCATGGTCACCACGACCACGGGCGCGGCCGCGGCGTCGATGCCGAACCTGATGGCGTTGGCGGGTCCGCGGCCGTAGGTACTGACCAGGCACCTCAGCCGCGGTTCCTTCTGCGCGTACTCCTCGGTCACCGGGATGGTCGTGTCATCGGCCGAGTCCACGACCACCAGCACTTCCGACGGCAGCCGGACCGATTCGAACAGCCGGTCAAGCACGCTGACGACCTGCACGCCCTCGTGGTAGGCGGGTACGATCACCGACACACGAGGGCGCTCGGTCATACCCGGACCCCGTTGCCCAGCACGTCCCAGATATCAGCGGCGGGCTTGTCCGTCACCAAGCCCCGGTACTCCGGATGCGGCGCCCCCACCACCAAGAGGTCCGACCGGGCGAGCACCTCGTCAAGCGGCAGCAGGCCGGGATCGACGGTCACGTACGGGTCGGTGCACAGGACCTCGGCGGCCTTGAACCGCAGGATCCGCTTGAGCTTGTAGGAAAGGCTCGACCTGATGTCGTCCGAACCAGCCTTGAACGCCATGCCCAGGATCCCGACGGTCATCGACCCGAGCTCGAACCGTTCCTCCAGCCGGTGCACGACGTACAGCGGCAAGCCCTCGTTGACCGCCATCGCCGCGTGCCCGAGCGGGAAGTTGTTGTGGTTGAAGGCCGCGAGCTGCATGGTGTCCTTGAACAGGCAGGGCCCGGCAGCGAAGCCCGCGGCGGGCATGTCCGCGGCACGCGGGTAGTCCTCGGTCAGCCCCCGCCGGATCCGGTCGAAGTCCAGGCCCTGCTCGTTCGCCATCATGTAGAGCTGGTTGGCGGTGGCGAACTTGATGTAGCGCCATACGTTGGTGAACAGCTTCGCCAGCTCTGCTTCTTCTGGCGACATCACCACCAGCTTGCTGGTCAGCCTGCCGAACAGCGCGGACGCCCGCTTCGTCCCGGCCGGCGTGCGGGACGAGACGATCTGCGGCAGCTCGAACAGCTCGGTCATCGCCTTGCCCTCGGCGATGCGCTCCGGGCAGAAAGCGACCTCTATCTGCAGTCCCAGCCCGGCCATCATCTTCTCCACCAGCGCCGTCACCCCGGGAAACACGGTGCTGCGCAGGATGAGGAGCTGGCCGTCCCGCAGGAAGTCAGAGCAGCCGCGGAGCGCCCTGGTGATCGCCATCTGGTTCGGGTTCAGGTGCTCATCTACCGGGGTGCCGATGACCACTACCACGTGCTCCGCCGTGGCCACGATCGCGGGATCGGCCGAGGCCTCCAGCCGCCCGGCGGCGAGCGCGCGGTGCAGCATCTCATCCGCGCCGGGCTCGGCGAACGGCATCTGGCCCGAGTTCACCCGGTCGACGGCGGCCTCGCTCACGTCATAGATGCCCACCTTGGCGCCCCGGTCGGCGAACGCGAGCGCGAGGGGCAGGCCCACGTGGCCGCAACCTCCAATGACAACCACATCTCGGTCGGCCTCGTTCGGCATATTGGTCACCGTGCATACCTCCGGCTTGTACAGCAGGCCTCCCGGGCCCTAGAGGCGCCGTGCAAGGCCCCCCCTGTCACGTGTCTGGCGCTTCACCTTACCGCCATGCCCGGATGATTACGGGCCCTGTTACCCCCCCGTCGCCGCCAGCCCTCCAGTCGGTATGGAACGTGTTAACGGCAGTTTTCCGGAACCTGACATGTGGCGTCACCGTTCTTCTGGGGGACGGCCGGGCGCCGCTTACGGTAAGCTCACGCCGCGATAAGACATGGCGGTGATTCTGGCCTGGGGCCCGCCCTTCACGAGGATTGCACCATTGCCTGGTCACGACCCCCTGTCGGCTCGCGCGCGGATCACGGAGCCGGTCATGCCGGACGGCGGGGAATCCACCCGGGAGGCGGGTGCTCCGGCCGGCGCCGCCGGCGCGCGGCCGTCCCGGTCGCTGGCGGCGAGGACGGACCGGCCCGCCGCGGTCGCGCTGATCGCCCTGCTCGCCGCGCTCGCCTTCACGCTGGCCCGCTGGCAGACCTGGGCGCACGGCAGGATCAGCCGGTTCATCCTGGTAGGCCGGCACTTCGCCACGCCGTCCCAGCTGCCGCGCGGCATGCCGGTGGCAAAGACCTACGGCTACGACGGGCAGTTCTTCTACCGGCTGGCGGTCAATCCGCTCAACTTCCACCACACCGCGTACGGCATCACCATGGACCGGCCCTACCGGTACATGCGGATCGGCTATCCGGCGCTCACCTGGCTGGTCTCGCTAGGCCGGCACTCCCTGGTCCCGGTCATGCTGGCGGCCGTCAACATCGCCGCCATCGGCGCCCTGGGCTACCTGGGCGGGGTGTTCGCGGCCCGCGGCGGGCGGCACGCGCTGGCCGGGCTGCTGCTGCCCGGCTACTTCGGCCTCATCACCAGCCTGGCCCGGGACACCGCCGAGCCGCTCGCCGCCGTCCTCCTGCTGGCCGGGCTGCTCGCGCTCCGGGACCGCCGTCCCGTCCTCGCCGCCGTGCTGCTCGCGTACGGCGCGCTGACCAGGGAAACGGTCATGGTCGCCGTCGCCGCCATCGCCATCATGCGGGTCGCCGGCATCCTGCGCGGCCGGGCCCGCCCCGGCCGCGACGACCTGGCCTGGGTCGTGCCGGCCGTGGTCTTCGCGGCCTGGCAGGTCGTGGTCAAGGCCGCGACCGGGAGCATCCCCTTGCTCGCCGACGGCGGCCGGAACGCGGGCGCCCCGTTCATCGCCCCGCTCGAGGCGTTCAAGCACAACCTCGGCCATGTCCACCTGCACCAGTTCGAGCAGTACGACCTGTGGTTCCTGGAACTGGCCATACTCCTCCTGTTCTCGCTGGCGGCGCTGCTGTGCCTGCGGTCCACCAGCGCGCCGGTGCACGAACGGCTGGCCTTCGTCCTCTACCTGGTCGAGATCTGCGTCGTCACGCCGAGCACCTGGAACAGCCTGGACGCCGACATGCGGTCCTTCATCGAGGTGTACCTGCTGGCCGTGATCATCGTGCTGGGGACGCCCCGGCGGATCTTCCCGTCCTGGCTGCTCCCCTCGCTGGCCGCGCTGACGCTGCCCGCCCTGGTCGCGATCACGCAACGCAGGCTCACCGGCTCGTGACGACCCACGCCAGCCGGCTGTGAGGCCAGCTCGCCGCCGAAACCGGCAAGAGCCCGCTCGTCACCGGGACCCTGGTTCCGGCGGAGATTCCCGACGCGCCTCGACGTAAACAGTGCCGCCCGAACGCGCCGCCACCTCGACCGCGGTTGCGGCCAAGGCGAACGGAAGAGCAGCCACGGCAGCGGCGAGAGCGTAGAGCCGGCTGGCCGGACTCTGGGCAGCCTGACGAGCCTCGCTGCGACGGATGGCATCGTACAGGTCCGGTTGCCCGGGAAGCTTGCCGACAAGGCCGTGGACCCATCCGAAGACGACCTGCCCGCCCCGCAGGTAGCTGACTCGCTCGACCCGCAGCCCCAGGGCCTCGATCGCGGACAGCAGTGCCGGAGAGCTCAGGTGGACGAGATGGCGGGGCAGGTCGAGGGCAAGCCAGCGATCGCCGAAGACGCGGGCCTGGAAACTGGTCGCATTGGGCACCGCGACGACGAGCGTTCCGCCTGGGGACAGCAGCGCTGCGGCGTGGCTCAGCGCGCGGGCCGGCTGGCGGAGGTGCTCGAGCGAATGCCAGAAGATGACCGCCGACCACTTCCCGTCCACCTCTTCGACCTCGGCGTTGCGGATGTGCGGTCCGGATGCGTGCGGCTCGAGGCCGACGGCTTCGCGCCCGTGGCGCACAAAGGCCTCGACGAGGGTCCCGTCGCCGGCTCCCACGTCGAGAACCGGGCCGGGCGGCAGGATCCGGTGCAGGCGATCGGCGAGCGCTGAGCGCGTACGGCGCAGCACCTTGTCCCCGGCGCCAGAGAAGCGGCCAGACTCCGGGCGGTACCAGTCGGCGTAGGCGGCGCTCAGCTGCTCATCGCTCGGCCACGGCGACGTCGTGGCCACGCCGCAGCGGGCGCAGCGCACCCGGCCGGTAAGCCGCTCGTCGGCGCTGTCGAACCGGCGCTCACACCAGACGCACTGGGTGACGGGCGGCCCGTCGGTAAGCGAATACGCCAGTGTGTTACTGCTTTGATTTCGCCTGCTCAGCGAGCGGATAGGCAACGGACCCGGCCTCCTCGCGTTCCTTCGCGGTCGAGGTGAAGCATAGCCGTGGGCGGATTCCTGCCCGGACGGAACGGTCACATAGCGCCCCGCCACGAGCCTGACCCGGCAGTCACGGTATTGTCCGGCGATGGACAGCAGTGAAGACAAGGAGTGAGGCATGGAGCCGATGAGTATCGGCGGTGCCTGGACGTTCACGCCCCCCGTT
>Ga0335069_10002989_pt1 | contig 25758 bp, 20 predicted proteins | sample Lox_Sample_11_FD_206714 | JGI IMG/M metagenome (GOLD analysis project Ga0335069, IMG submission 206714) | Soil microbial communities from Loxahatchee National Wildlife Refuge, Florida, United States - Lox_Sample_1.1 | ecosystem: Environmental > Terrestrial > Soil > Wetlands | place: USA... | reverse complement strand
TGGCGAACACCTGCGTGGCGGTGAAATCGAAATGCCAGGTGTCCTTCAACTCGTAGCCGTGAATCGTCTGACCGAGCCCATAGAGTCCGAGCTGGTTGCACCCGGTGATCTGGGTCGCCGAGCCCGGCACGCAGTGGCCCGGACCGGTCGTCGGCTCGCCCAGCAGCTTCGCAATGCCGGTCTCGAACGGAGTGAGTGACGCGTAGATGAGCTCGACATCGTCGATCTGCAGCGGCACGTTGTGGCGGTACGCAACCTCGCCCTGGAGCGCCGTGCCGGTCGCCTGCACCTGCGAGTTGAAAGACAGGCCGAGCATCTTGATGTCCTGCGGAAACTCCTCGAAGAAGCCGGCGGTGCCGGCGTACTCGTGGGCCGCGATGTTCGATGCCTGCGCGGTAACGGCAGCCGCACTGCCGTGGTTCGCGAACAGCGTGTTGGCGCCGATGGTGGCGTACTGCTGTGCCGTCGCCGCGCTCAGGTTGCCACCCTGTGAGGCCGCGGCCTGCTGTCCCAGCGCGCCGCCCTTGGCAGCCGCCAGAGCGACAGCCTGCGCCGGGGTGAGGCCCGAGGCGAGTGCCAGTCCCGCCACCTGCGCGCCGGCCCCTACCGCCGTAGCCGCGCCGTAGGAGTTGCCGAGCCCGGCCTGGGTGCCGGTCTGCAGCGAGGCGAGCGGCAGGCGGCTCGTGTAGTTGAGGAAGTAGAAGCCGAGCTGTGTCCCCTGCCCGAAATTCGGCAGGTAGAGCTTGAAATTGATGCCGTACTGGCCGGCTTCGGAGGGCTTTTGATCCGGCAGGCGCGGGATCGTCTGAAAATTCTGGATCAACCCGCCACCGAGAGAGGTGAAGTCCGTCCCCTGATCGGAGATCGCGCCGAAGCCGAGGACCACACGCTGATTGCTGCCGGCGCCGGCGACGTCGTTGGTGCTGAAATAGGCACCGGTCGGCTCGATGATGTCCGGGTGCCAGCTCCACAGGTACAGCAGCTGGGTGCTCAGGTTGGTCGAGAGCTGGGAGTTGAACACCACCATGCTGTCGGGCAGGAGTGCCTGCTTCAGCTCCGCGCCGGGCACCTGCAGAGCCGTAACGTCGAAGTAATCGACGGAGTTGAGCCCGCCGGGTATGAACGTGCTCTCGCCCCAGTCCTGGACCTGCCGACCGACGCGCAGCTCCGACGGCAGTGTCACGAGGTTGAACCGCAGGTAACCGAAGGCATCGAGCAGCCGGGTGTAGCTGCCGACGACGCCCTTGGCCTCGTGGCTGAGCGGGGTGCGCTCGACGTCGTTGGCCATCACCGAGAAGTCGTAGAGTCCGGAGCCGCGCACGAACAGGCCCGCTTTCTCGCGGTAGTTCAGCGCCAGTTCGGTGACGCCGGTCAATGCCTTGGTGAAGGTCGCTTTGTGCAGGTAGTTCAGATCGCCATCATCGGCGTTCGGACCATAGCCGCAACCGCCGTTGGCGATCGCGATCAGCCGGCAATCCGGATTCGACACACGCCATCCCTGGCCGTAGCCGATGGTGGTGTCCCAGCTGCCCGTCCAGTCGCCGGACTGGCTGCTGAAACTGAAGCCCTGCGCCGCTGGCGATATCCCCGCCGAGAGACACGCTGCCGACGCCACGAACGCCAGGGCACGACCGGTGTGAACCTTCCTCATGTATTCCCCCTGCTCCCCCCGTGCGTGAGTCGAGCACAGCGAGGCGAAGCCACGTCGGGTTCTTGTTTGTTGCGCACTACAAACCCGAGTGGCCTGAGTCTATTACTCGGCGCCGCAATGCGGCAAGCGCCTCAGCCGTGCATGATCTGCAATATACTGTGACGCAGCTGCTCGCTGAGGACGAACTGTGCGTCCTGCGCCACACGTGTCAGCACCTCGTCGAATTCGAGGCGCGCGCCGGCACCGGTGCGAATGACGCCCCGCGCACGCAACAGCCCGATGAAGTTCGCAAACATCGCCCGGTCGAAGAACTCCGGAGAGTTGAATCCATAGAGCAGCGTCATGCGGTGCGCGGCCTGCTGGCAGCGTTCCTCCAGGGCGACCTGCGTGAGCTCGCCGCTGCCGGCGAGCAGCAGCTGTGCGATCACCATGTAATAACGCTCGATGATCTGCAGGGTGGCCTGCGCGAGCAGCGAGAGCTGCAGGGCCGGTGCCGAGGCGGGCGGCGGCCGCCGCCAGCCGCCCACTTCCACATCGGGCTCGATGAGCCCGTGCGTGGCGAGGCAAGCGAGCGCCGCGTCCACCACCGCCGGCAACTCCGCCTCGCTCCAGTGGAGGAACAGCTCCGCAGCGATGTAGGGGTAGACGCGCCACGCCAGGCGCTGGATGTCGGCCGTGGGCACGCGCGCATTGCTCACGAACACGCAGGCGATCAGCGAGGGCAGCGCAAAGAGGTGCAGCACGTTGTTGCGAAAGTAGGTCGCCAGCACCGCGTTCTCGGCGGTCATGCGCACGATGTCTCCGAGCCGGTGCGACTCGCGCTCGATGAGCCGCAGGGATTCCCCATAGGCCAGCATCTCCGTGCCCGCGAGCGCGGTGACGGTCACGCGGTTGCCATAAGGAAAGGAGGCGAGCAGCGAGCGATACAGCTCGAGCTGACGTAGCAGCTGCGGCTCCGGCAGCGCCTGTCGCGGCATGGCGAGCAGCGCGAGCGCCAGGAGGTTGATCGGCGTCACGGCCGCCGCGGAATTGATGTGACGCATGATGCGCCCGGCGAGCTCGTCCACTGCCGCTGCGAGCCAGGGAGCGCGCGTCTCGTCATCGAAGCGGCGCGTGCGCCAGGCGGCCTCGTGCCGGTCGAGGATCTCGGCGAGGGCGATCGGCTCGCCGAGATTCACGTGCACCTTGCCGAAGCGCTCCCGCAGCACGCGCCAGGAGCCGAGCAGCCCGCGGATGCTTTCCTTCTCTTTCGCTCGCCCGGAGAGCTCGCCGACGTAGGTCGCGCCCTCGACCAGGCGCTCGTAACCGAAGTACACCGGCACGAACACTACCGGGCGCGCCGGATCGGCCAGGAAGCTGCGCACCGTCATGAGCAGCATGCCGGTCTTCGGCTGCAACAGCCGTCCGGTGCGGCTGCGGCCGCCCTCGATGAAGTACTCGATGGCGTGGCCGCGGCTCATGATTGCGGCGAGATACTTCATGAACACCACGGTGTACAGGCGGTTGCCGGCGAAGCTGCGGCGGATGAAGAAGCCGCCGCCTTTGCGCAGCAGGCGACCCACCAGCGGGAGATTCAGGTTCACGCCGGCGGCGGTGTGCGGCACGGTGTAGCCGTGCACGTAGATCACATAAGCGAGCAGCAGGTAGTCCATGTGGCTGCGGTGGCAGGGGACATAGATGATCTCGTTGCCTTCGGCAACCGCGGCGAGCGTCTCGGGGTGACCGAACACCACCCCGTCGTAGAGACGGTTCCACAGCCAGCCGAGTGCATGCTCCATGAAGCGTACGAAAGCGTGTGAATAGCTGGCCGCGATCTCCCAGGCGTAGGCACGCGCACGCTGCAGCGCCTTGTGGCGCGACAGCTGCTGCTCGCGCATCTCCTGTGCCACCGCCGCCCGCACCGCGCGGGTGCGCAGCACCCGGTTGACTATGGTGCGGCGGTGCGACAGGTCCGGGCCGATACGCGCGGCGCGGCGCCGCGCATAGAGCGCGCGCAGAGTACGCGCCACGCGCCTGCCGCGCACCGCGCCAGCGAGCTCCGCATCGAGGAGCGCCCGCAGGCTGAGCGGCTCATCGAGCTCGAGCAGCGTATCGCGGCCATTGAGCAGCACCTGCAGAAACCTGCGCACCCGGCCGACGACGGCAAAGTCCTCGCTGAGCAGCAAACGCACCCACGAGGCTTCCTTCTGTGGTGCCCGTCCCCAGTACACGGCCGCGGGCACCAGCTCGAAATCGGCCTGCGGGTCGGCGCGCAGCGCGGCGATCATCTGTGCGAGCTGCCGCGGTGGCCGGCGATCGATGCGCCGCCCGAGGAGCCCACGGGTACGCGTCAGGCACAGGTAGGACCGCAGCTCCGGCGTTGCGCCGCCGAGGGGCCTCCCGGGCCGCGGCAGCTGCAGCCGCGCGCACACCTGCTGCAGCACGGCGAGATCGGTGGCGCTGCGCTGCTCGAGCACGTAACACACCGGTCGCGCGCGCCCGCGCAGCTGCGCGGGCGCATCCTCGGGCAGCACCCTGACGCGCACCCACAGCGCCAACACCTGCCGCAGCAGCCAGCTCATGCCGGCGGGCGCGGCTGCAGGCGGCGCACGCGCCCCACTCTATTCGAAGGCGATCGCAGGCAGATCGAGGGCAATGAGGAAATACTCGAACAGGTACTGGATCACGCGCACCTGATTGTGCAGGCGATGATCGCTCTCGAGCAGGTGCAGCGCGCACTGATAGGCGTGCGCAAAGCGCACGCTGTGCTCGTACGGCACGACCTCGTCGCGCCAGCCGTGCACCACGGCGGCCGGACAATCGAGCACGCCACTGCGCAGCTCCGGTAAGCCCTGCATGTAGAGCGCCGGCGCCATGAGGAACACGCCGCGCGCATGCAGCAACGAGGCCGAGGCCACCGCGACATAACCACCGAGGCTCGAGCCAACCAGCACCAGATCGCCGGTGAGCTCCTTGCAGAACTCCACGAGGCGCGCCACACGTGCGCGCGGCTCGTCGATGCCCCGGTAATCGACCGAATGTGCGTCGTATCCTTCGGAGCGTGCCACCTCGGCGAGCGCCGTGATCTTGCGTCCCCAGGGGCCGGCGTCCTGCCCGTGGGAGAAAACGACGTGCCGGGAAGTCACGGGCGCTTGCATGTCAGGGCATCCGGCGCTGGGCGCTCGAGGAGCATGGGCGAATAATGCAGGCAATGGAAACCACAAGCCAAGCACCGCGCGCTGCGGCCCGGCGCAGCGGCTGGCAGTTCTGGATCGATCGCGGCGGCACGTTCACCGACGTGATCGGGCTCTCGCCCGCCGGCCGGCTGCACGTGCGGAAGGTACCCTCGATGGCGCTCGATGCCGCAGCCGGCGATCCGGGCGTGCGCGCCGCGCGCGACATGCTGCCGAGCGCTCGAGCCGGGAGCGCGCGCCCGCCGGTCGCAGAGGTGAAGGTCGGCACCACGGTCGCGACCAACGCGCTGCTGACGCGCAGCGGCGAGCCGGTGGTGCTCGTGACCACGGCGGGCTTCGCCGAGGCGCTGCGTATCGGCTACCAGAACCGCCCCGACATTTTCGCGCGCCACATCGTGCTGCCCGAGCGCCTGTACGCGCAGGTGATCGAGGCGCAGGAACGCATCGATGCGGAGGGTGGCGTATTGCGGCCGCTCGAGCTGTCGCAGCTGCGGGCAGAGCTGGCCGCCGCGCGCCGTCTCGGTCGGCGTGCGGTCGCGATCGTGCTGCTGCACGGTTGGCGCTATCCGGAGCACGAGCGCGCCGCCGCTGCCTGCGCGCGCGAGCTCGGGTTCGAAGAGGTGTCGGCATCGCACGAGCTTTCGCCGCTGGTGCGCTACGTTACCCGTGGCGACACCACGGTGCTGAATGCCTACCTGGCGTTGCCGCTGCGGAGCTACCTGCGGACATTGCAGGAGGAGGTGCGCGAGCTCGATGAGCATGCGCGGCTCACCCTCATGCAGAGCAACGGAGGACTCGCGGCGGCGGAGCGCTTTCGGGCCATGTCGAGCGTGTTGTCCGGGCCCGCCGGCGGTCTCATCGGCATGCAGTGGGTGGGCGAGCGGCTCCGCCTCCCACGATTGATCGGTTTCGACATGGGCGGCACCTCGACCGATGTGTCGCTCATCGACGGAGAGCTGCCGCAGCGCTTCGAGCATCTCATCGGCGGTGTGCGTATCGCGCAGCCCATGCTCGATGTACACAGCATCGCGGCCGGCGGCGGCTCGATCCTGCGCTATCACGACGGGCGCTTCCTGGTGGGTCCGGCTTCCGCGGGCGCCGATCCCGGTCCGGCCTGCTACGGCCGCGGCGGGCCCCTCACCCTCACCGACGTGCAGGTGCTGCTCGGGCACCTGCGCCCCGACACCCTGCCCCGGGTGTTCGGTCCGGACGGTCACGCAGCCATCGATGCGCAGATCGTCACGGAGCGATTCGGCGCGCTGCGTGCCCGCCTGGCAGCCGAGGCCGCCGGGGCAGCTTCTCTGGAGTCGCTCGCAGAGTCTTTTCTCGAGGTCGGCGTCGAGTCGATGGCCAATGCCATCCGCCAGGTCTCCACGCGGCGCGGGCTCGATGCCGCTGAGTTCACGCTCTTCTGCTTCGGCGGCGCCGCCGGACAGCACGCCTGTCGCGTCGCCCGTGCGGCCGGCGTGCGGCGCATCGTGGTGCATCCGCTCGCGAGTGTGCTTTCGGCTTTCGGCATCGGCGTCGCCGATCGACTGGCCGTGCGCCGCGCGAGCCTGCGGAGCGAGCTCGCGGCTGCCGGACTGCTCGAGGCAGCGCGCCTGCTGGCACAGCTCGCGCAGCAGGCGCAGGCGGAGCTCGCCACCGACGGCAGCGATCCGGACAGCGTGCGGCTCATGCAGCTGCTCGAGCTGCGCGCCGGGGACAGCGAGGTGACTCTTTCGGTGCCGCTCACGGGGCTCAGCGAGATGCGCGCGCAATTCCAGGCCGAGCATCTGCGGCGCTTCGGCTTCGCGGCGCCGGCACTGCCGGTCATCATCGAGGCGGCGCGGGTCGAGGCGCGCGCCGCCTCCGTCGAGCTCGGCTCGCTCACCGTTCCGCCGCCCGCGGCGCTCACCGGCCTGCCGGCGGGCGTGCCTGGCTGGTTCAGGGGCTGGCGTGAGGTGCCGCTGCTGTCCATGGCGGCGGTCGCGGAGGAGCTGTGTGGACCCGCGCTCATCGTCGAGCCCAACAGCACGCTCGTGCTCGAGGAGGGCTGGCGCGCGCGGCCGCTCGGCGCGGGTGTGCTGCTGCTGGAGGATGCCGGCAGCCGCGGCGCGCTGGCGAGCGGCACTGCAGATCCCGCCCGACTCGAGATATTCAACAACCTGTTCATGCACATCGCCGAGCAGATGGGCGAGGTGCTGAAGGCGACCGCGCAGTCCGTGAACATTCGCGAGCGCCTCGATTACTCCTGTGCGCTGTTCGATGCGGACGGAGCGCTCGTGGCCAACGCACCGCACATGCCGGTGCACCTCGGCTCGATGGGCGCGAGCGTGCGCGCGGTGATGCGCGCGCAGTCGGGCCACCTGCGCGCGGGCGATTCCTGGCTCCTCAACAGCCCCTATCACGGCGGCACGCATCTGCCGGACATGACCGTGGTGACACCGGTGTTCATGAGCGGCGGTCGCGCTCCGGATTTCTTCGTCGCCTCGCGTGCCCACCACGCCGACATCGGCGGTATCACGCCCGGCTCCATGCCGCCCTTCAGCCGCAGCATCGAGGAGGAAGGGACGCTGTTCGAGTGCTTTCACCTGGTGCAGGAGGGCAGCCTGCGCGAGGAGGAGCTGCGCGCGCGGCTCGCCGCCGGCCGCTGGCCGGCGCGCAACCCGTCGCAGAACGTGGCGGACCTGCGGGCGCAACTCGCTGCCAACGCGCGGGGCTGTGCGGAGATCGAGCGCGCGGTGCGCCGCCACGGCCTCGGCACGGTGCAGGACTACATGGGAGAGGTGCAGCAGAACGCGGCGCGCTGCGTACGGCGCGCCATCGCCAGGCTCGCGCCGGGAAGCTTTCGCTACGAGCTCGACGATGGCTCGGCGATCGCGGTGCGCATCGACATCGACCGCGAGCAGCAGCGGGCGCGCGTGGATTTCACCGGCACCTCGCCACAAGGTGCACACAACCTCAATGCGCCGCGGGCGGTGTGCACCGCTGCGGTGCTGTACGTGTTCCGCACTCTCATCGAGGAGCCGATCCCGCTCAACGAGGGCTGCCTCGCCCCGCTCGCCATCGAGATTCCGGCAGGCTCGATGCTCGACCCGCGTCCGCCGGCGGCGGTCGCCGGTGGCAACGTGGAGACTTCGCAGTGCATCGTCGATGCGCTCTACGGTGCGCTCGGCATCCTCGCGGCCTCGCAGGGCACGATGAACAACCTCACCTTCGGCGATGCGCAGCTGCAGTACTACGAGACCATCGCCGGCGGCGCCGGCGCCGGCCCCGATTTCGACGGCTGCGACGCGGTGCAGACCCACATGACCAACTCGCGGCTGACCGATCCGGAGATTCTCGAAAGCCGCTTCCCGGTGCTGGTGCGCGAGTTTGCAATCCGCCACGGCTCCGGCGGCGGCGGGCGTCAGCGCGGGGGCGACGGGATCGTGCGCAGGCTCCTGTTCCGCCGCGCGCTCAGCGGTGCGCTGCTGGCGAACCACCGTCGCATCGCGCCTTTCGGTCTCTGCGGGGGTGCGCCGGGGGCGCCGGGCGATGCCTGGATCCGCCGCGCCGACGGTTCGCTCGAGCGCCTGGCGGCGACGGCGCGCTTCGAGCTGGCGGCGGGCGATGAGCTCACGGTTCTCACCCCCGGTGGCGGGGGGTTCGGCTCCTGACCTAGCCCCGCAGGATGGACGTCTCTATCTCCCACTCCACCCGCTGCTTGGAGGTCGCGGAGCGGTTCACCGATACCGGCCGCACCCGGCTCGCGCCCGCACGGTGGGTGACGAGCCAGGTGTCGAATTCACCCGGCTTGCTGGTGGCGAAACCGAACAGCAGGTTGAACTTGCCCTCGCTGAGGGTCTGCGGACGGTTGACACGCTCATCGGCGATGACGAAGTGCGAGTCTTCGGCCGCGGCGCCGGCGAACGCGCCATGCGCGGCGAGCTCATCGAGAAAGCTCTCGACCTGAGCCTGGGCGCGCTTCCAGGTGGATGGGCCGTTGTGCTCGAGCAGTACCCAGCGCGTGCCCTGCTCGATGCTCGACGCCACGAACAGCGCCAGGCGGCGCGCCGAAAGATAGCGCCAGTCGGAGGCCCCACTGCTGCCGGCGGCAAGGGTGCGCGGGCTGACGCTATTGCGCGGACCGGTGCGCACGGCGAGCAAGGTGTTCACCCCGGCGTTCGCGAGTCGCGCACGATCGGCTTCCGACACGCTCACCGCGGGCCGCAGCCCGGGTCGCAGCACGGCTTCCTCGCTCTCCCCTGCAGACCAGACGGGCCATACCTCGTCGGAGCGGGCGATCATGCCCGCGGCCGCTCCGCAGGAAGCGAAGGTCTCGACACGTCCGCGCAGCCGGTCGAAGGCCTGCACCCGCGGGAAGTACATCACCGCGCTGTCGCTGCGAAACGGCCAGGTGCGCAGGCCTTCGAGCGCCGCGCGGGCGGAAGTCCAGGCCACGGGCGGGTCTACCACGAGCAGCGCGTGGTGCTCGCGGCACACGCGGGCTGCGACCAGCAGCGTCGAGAGCCCGATGTCCCGGTCCCGCGCCAGTGGCGGAATGCACAGCAGGTTGAAGCTGACGGCGCCGCCGAGGGCGAACAGTCCCGTGCCGCTGCTGGCTGCGCCGATGAGGTCGTAATCGGTGAGCGGCGCTCCGTCGTCACCGTCCGGGTTGGAGAGGGTGTAGCCGACCGCGACACCGCCGGGGCCGTTGGCCGAGCGGTCGGGACGGGTCTCGGGGGGACTGCCCAGGACGCGTACCAGCCGCGATTCGAGCAGCACGTCGGCGACGAAGCGCCCCGAGCCCGCAGTCACCGAGAGGCGGCGGTAGATTTCCTGGTCCTCGACCAGCTCGGAACCGGCGGTGCGGACGCGTTGCACGACCAGGTTGAAGCGCTCCTGCTCGGTACTCGTCAGTCCGTCGTAATCCACCGACGCCCGCAGGTACTCGCGCGAGCCCGGGTTCAAGGCGCTGAGCCGCAGCGTGCCGCGACCGGCCGGCAGGGTCAGCGTGGGTGGGCGGGCGCCGTTCGTGACGCGGACGACCCGCGCTTCACGCCCGCCGTTCTCGAAGAACTGCTCCACGGCGTAGGCCAGTGTCGAGGGTTGCCACAGGCCGCCGAAGTGCTGCTGGAATTCGTTGAAACTGTGGACCGTGATCGCCTGGTTGACCGGACCCTTGAGTGTGCGACCGACGAAGGCGGCGACGGCGGTCGGCACGCGCTCGATGGCGTGCGGGTCACGGCTGCATTCTGCGTGTGGTGCGCCTGCGCTAAGGCTGTCGGCCACTCAAGCGCCTCAGTGAATCTGCCGGCGCGACTCTAACACAGTCAGGTTGTGGTCAGCGTCCCGGGCGGGGGTCGGGAGCATCGGCCTCGCGTGCCCGCAGCGTCTGCTCGGCGCGTGCCTGCTCGAGCCGCTCGCGCTTGGCCGCTATCTCCGCGAGCATGAGTCTCAGCCAGGCAGAGAGCTGCGGGGCATGCAACTCCTGCGCCGCTGAGGGCGGCCGCGCTGTTGTGTCCTCAGCCGCCATGCTTCTGCGCGGCGCGCTGATCGCCCGCAGCGCCTGGCGCAGGCGCGCCGGGCACGGTGGCCGCCGGTGCTGCCGTGGCATCTCCCGGCTCGATCTCCGAGACGATCTGGCGGAAAGAGGCCTCGTCCATCGGCAGATCGGAGTTGCCGTCCCAGGTCGAGCCCTCCGGCAGCACGTTCTGCACCCGTGGGGCCGCGGCGAGAACCTGCTCGAGGCTCGAGTTCGCGACGGTTACCGGGACCGGGACGCCGCGCGGGCGGCGCGCCAGACTCGCGGCCAGCTCCCAGTCGACCTGCTGGTGATGCGCCTGCAGCTGCTGCTGCCGGCGCGCCCCGATGGCTGTGGTCAGAAGCTTCTTCTGCACGCTCTGCGAGGCGCGGCCGTCATCCTCCATGACATCGAAGGCCTGCATGTACAGCTCCCCGTCACGCCAGCCGAACAGAAAAGGCTGGTTCACCACGCGCACCGGCGTCCCGATCGGAACCATACCGAAGAGCTGCTCGATGTCCTCCGGGTACAGGCGGATGCAGCCGTGGCTCGAGCGCAGGCCGACACCGGCGGGCTTGTTGGTGCCGTGTATGAGGTAGCTCGGCCACTGCAGGTAAAAGGCGTACTTGCCGAGGGGATTGTCCGGTCCCGGCCCGATCACCGGCTCGAGCTCCTCACCATTCTCATGGTGCTCCTTGCGCACGGACTCCGGGACGCGCCAGGTAGGATCCTTCTGACGACGCAGGATCTTGGTCACTCCCTCGGGCGTGCGCCAGCCGACCTTGCCGATGCCGATGGGGTGCGTGATCACGACCTGCCGCTCGCCGTGCTTTGCCGGCGGGTAGTAGAAGAGCCGCATCGCCGGGATGTTGATCACGATGCCGGTGCGCGGCGCATCCGGGAGAATGAACTGCGACGGAACGACGATCTCGCGTCCCTCGCCCGGCAGCCACGGGTCCACTTTCGGGTTGGCGCGCAGGATCTCCTCGTACCCGACGTTGAAACGACGCGCGATGTCCGTGAGCGTATCGTCCTTGCCGGCCGACACCACCTGCACCACGCCCACCACGTCCTGGTCGGGAGTGACCGTGAAGCGCTCGTTGGCGATGGGCGCCGGCTGGGGCGGCGGCGCAGCGACCGGCGGCGCCGGCGCGGGAGCCTGCACCGGCCGGTGCAACGCGCCGAACAGTGAGCAGCCGCTCACCGCCACACAGAGCACGGCGGCGGTCGCGGCGCGGGTACGGCAGAGCTTCATGACGGCCCGATTATGACCGATGTAGCGCGTACGCCGCAGATTGCGCCCGCGGATCGCGGCAGGCGTGTCCTTCACAGCAGCACCGGCTGATTGGGCAGCTCATTGTCGCTCGGACGCTTGCCGGGAAAGTGGCGTCCGAGCAGTGCGCCGATACCGAGCACACCGAGCACCGAGCCCTCACGAAAGCGGCCGGCACGATAGTGGTGCTCCATCTGACGGCACACCGCATCCCATTCCGCCTGCCCGACCCGCGCGGCGATGCCGCGGTCGGCGATGATCTCGACGGCGTGATCCGCCATCAGCACGTAGAGCAATACGCCGTTGTTGTGCTCGGTATTCCAGACCCCGAACTGCCCGAACAGCTGCAGCGCGCGCGTGCGGGCGTCAAGATCGCGCCACAGCTCCGGCAGGTCGAAGGAGGTCTCGATGATGAAGCGGATCTCCCCTCCATGACGCGTCTCGCACTCCCCGATCGCCTGCTCGATCGCATCACGCACCGCCTGCGGGAAGCAGCGGCGGGTGCTCCAGCGCGTGGTCGCGAGGTGCCGCAGCAGACGTATCACGTCCATGGGGTGCTACCAGCTTCCTGAGGCGCCGCCGCCGCCGAAGCCGCCGCCGCCACCGCTGAAACCACCACCGCCGCCGCCAAAACCACCACCGCCGAAGCCTCCCCATCCGCCGCCGAAGCCGCCCGAGCGCGGATAGCTCGACCAGCCGCGCCCGCGCGGCAGGCCGAGAAGCAGGGTGATCAGGAACCCGACGATCCCCGCCAGCACCGCCGCCCCGAGCGCGTAGCCCGCGAACCATACCAGTGCTCCGGCCCCGAGTCCGGTGAAGACCGACCCCAGCCCCCGCCCGAATACCGAGCGCAGCAGCACCGAGCCGACGAGCACCGCGAACAGCAGCTGCGGCAGGATGCCGCCGCTGCCGTGGCGCGGCGCCTGCCAGGCATGCTCGGGCGGAGGCAGCGGCTCTCCCTCGATCACCTTCATCATCTGATCGAGACCGGCATCGATGCCTTCGTAGAAGTTACCTTCGCGGAATGCGGGCGCGATGGTCTCGGAGATGATGCGGTTGGACACGGCATCGGTCAGCACGCCCTCGAGGCCGTAGCCTACCTCGATGCGGATGCGATGGTCGTCCTTGGCGATGAGGAGCAACGCTCCGTCATCGATCTTCCTGCCATTGACGGTGCCGCGGCCGAGCTTCCACTGCTCGACGACGCGGATCGAGTACTGCGCAATGTCCTCGGGATGCGTGCTCGGCACGATGAGCACCGCCAGCTGCGAGCCCTTGTGCTCCTCGAAGGCGGCGAGCTTCTGCTCGAGCGCGCCCTGCTGCTCCGCGGTGAGTGTCCCGGTGAGGTCGGTGACCCGCGCCTTGAGCGGCGGCACCGGCTGCAATCCGGCGCTCGGTCCCTGCGCCAGGACAGCGAAGCACGCCGCGCACAGCAGCAGCGCCGCGAGCGCGTGGCGCACGGGGCCATGCGCCCCGAGCCTCATTGCGTCGGCGATCGTCCCGCCGGTTGCGCGGGCGGCGCCGCGCTGCCCCCCGGCACGCTCGTGTCGAAGCTGACCGTGGGTGCGGTGGAGATCTGCTGCTCGTTGGCGACCGTGAAGTTGGGTTTCACCTGAAAGCCGAACACCTTCGCGGTCAGATTGGTCGGGAAGCTGCGTACCGTGACGTTGTAATCCTGCACGGCCTGGATGTAACGATTGCGCGCAACGGTGATGCGATTCTCCGTTCCCTCCAGCTGCGACTGCAGTTCGCGGAAGTTCTGGTCGGATTTCAGCTGCGGGTAATTCTCCGCGACCGCGAGCAGGCTCTTCAGCGCACCTGTCAGCTGGCTCTGGGCGGCCTGGTACTTCTGAAAGAGCTCCGGGTTGTTCAGCACCTCGGGCGTCACCTGAATCGAGCCCACCTTGGCACGCGCCTCGGTGACCTCGACCAGCACCCGCTGCTCCTGCGCGGCGTAGCCCTTGACCGTGTTGACCAGATTCGGGATCAGATCCGCACGGCGCTGGTACTGGTTGACGACTTCGGACCAGGCAGCCTTCACCGCCTCGTCTTTCGACTGCAGTGTGTTGTAACCGCACCCCGACAGAGTCAACAACGCGAATGCCACAGTGGCGACTGACCAGGCGCGCATGGAGCTCTCCTCATGTGTCCAGCCCCCCGGATCGTGGGGCATGGATTATTGTCACATGGCGGCGAAAGCGGCGTCGATCAGGCGAAAAAAAACCCCAGGTTTTGAGGCCTGGGGTTGGTAAGGGCGGACCTTCGATGAAGGGAAGGAAGTCCGCCAGGGGATACGTCAGTGCAATCGCGCCCAGTGCAGGATACGGATGTCGTCCGAGTCCAGATCGAAACTCTGCGCCAGCAGCGCCCGCAGCTCGCGATTGGCGCGCGCGTGCGTCAGAGGCTGCCGCAGCTCCACCACCCCACTCCACTCGTTGCCAGCGGCGTTACGCGCCTTGCCGGTGTGGGTCACGAAGTGCGTGTAGTACTTGGTAGCCACGCGGAAAAGGTTAGTCAGGCGGCACCGGGACGTCCGTGAGATGTTCCACAGAACCCTGGATTTCTGTAAAAGTGATTGCGACATAATCCACAGGATCGCGCTGCATGACACGCTTCCGGCCGCCCGCGCCGGCTGGCTCGAAATACATCACACCCGAGGGAGCGCGGCGGCTGCGCGCGGAGCTCGAGCAGCTCTGGCGCGAGGAGCGCCCACGAGTCACGCAGGCCGTTGCGGCCGCGGCCGCCCAGGGCGATCGCTCCGAGAATGCCGAGTACACCTACGGCAAGCGGCGTCTGCGCGAGATCGACCGCCGGGTACGCTTCCTGCGCCGCCGGCTCGAAGGCATGGTGGTGGTCGACCAGCCGCCGGCGGATACCGGACGGGTGTTCTTCGGCGCCTGGGTGGAGCTCGAGGCCGAGGACGGCACTCCCGCCCGCTACCGCATCGTCGGCCCCGACGAGTTCGACATGGTTCCCGGCTACATCAGCATGGACTCGCCGCTCGGCCGGGCGCTGCTGCGCCGCTCACTCGATGATGAGGTCACCCTCGAGACACCCGCCGGTGAGCGCACCTACCTGATCGTGGCCATCCATTACCAGCAGTCCTGACGCACCTGCTGCCGGGGTGCCTACCAGATCACCCGCACGTTCTTGAACTGCCACGGGTCGCTCTTGTCGATGTCCTCGCTGAACAGCCGCTCGCGCTCGTGCAGTGGCGTCCAGTCGGTGTACTCACCGACCACCGGACCGAGGTACGGCATGCAGATCTCGAGATTGCGACGGAAGTCCATCTCATCGGGCTCGACGATGCCGAGGTTCGGATTCTCCATGGCCCAGATGACCCCGGAGAGCACGGCCACGCAGACCTGGAGGCTCGTGGCGTTGTTGTAAGGGGCCAGCTTGCGGGCTTCGCCGATCGAGAGCTGCGAGCCGTACCAGTAGGCGTTCTTCTTGTGCCCGGCGAGCAGCACCCCGAGCTCGTCGATCCCGCTCACGATGTCGTCCATGAGGATGCGCTGGCGCTCCTGCTGCACGTAATTGTGGCCGGCGAGCTCGTGGACCGACATTACGGCGGCATCGCAGGGGTGGTAGGCGTAGTGCACCGTCGGCCGATAGGCGACCTGCGCACCTTCGCGCACGGTCAGGTAATCCGCTATGGAGATCGCCTCGCCGTGGGTGATGCAGAAGCCGTGGAAATGTCCCGCCTTCGGCGTCCAGGTGCGCACGCGGGTGGCCGCGCCGGGCTGCGTGAGGTAGATCGCCGCCATGCAGCCGAAATCATGACGCTTGCCGTCGCGCGGAAAGTTGCGCTCGTGCGTACCCCAGCCCATCTCGCTCGGCTGCGAGCCCTCGCTCACGAAGCCGTCGATCGACCAGGTGTTGACGAACTCGCCGGGTAGCTTCGGCACGCTCGAGATCTGCGTGTCGCGCTCGGCGACGTGGATCACCTTGACGCCGAGGCGCCGCGCGAGCTCGCCCCACTCGGCGCGCGAGGCCGGATTGCCGGCCTCCATGCCGGTATCACGGGCGATATTGAGCAGTGCCTGCTTCACGAAGTGCGAGACCAGACCCGGGTTCGCGCCGTGCGTGAGCACGGCGGTCGGGGCGCGTGCATTTCCGGCGCGCAGCGCCAGCGCCTCCTCGCGCAGCGCATAGTTGGTGCGCCGCCCCGCCGGCACGGTCGGATCGGTGTACCCGCCCGGCCAGGGCTCGATGCAGGTGTCCAGGTACATCGCGCCCTTCTCCCAGCACAATTTGAGCAGCGCGATGCTCGAGACCTCGACCGAGACATTCACGAGAAAATCGCCGCGGCCGAGCAGCGGATTGAGGATGCGGCGATAGTTCTCGCGCGTCAGGCGCTCCTGCACGAGCCTGATGCCGTACTTCGCGGCCTCCTCGCTACCCCGCTCGTCCGCGGTGACGATGGTGATGCGCTCGGGCGCGATGCCGATGTGCCGCAGCACGAGTGGCAACACCCCCTGCCCGATGCTGCCGAAGCCGATGAACAGGATGCGGGCAGGAAACTCGACGTGGACGGGGTGCTTCTCACTCATGATGCTTGGCTGACATGATGCTTGGCTGACACTCTAATACGCTGGAACGGCCGAAGGGTATCAATCGGCCGGGCACGGCTCAATTTCCGCGCCAGTGCGGCGGATAGGTGCGCTCGTAGCCGGGCAGCGCCGCGACCCGCGCGAGCCAGCGGCCGAGCGCCGGATAGTGCAGCTCGACGGGCATGAACCGTGAGGAGAGCTCGGCGGCGCGCGGCTTCTCGAGCGCGCGCCGCAGCAACTGGATTCCGGGGAAGATCACCAGGTCGACTGCCGAGCAGGACTCGCCGACGATCCACTCTGACTTCGACAGCCGTCCCTCGATGGTGCGCGCCTCGCTCGCCACGGCGTGCATGGCGGCGGTGACCGCATCGTCGGCAAGCTCCGCGTCGCCGCTGAACACCGCCGCGGTGATGCGATGCAGCTGCGGCTCGATGTACGCCTGGTACTCGCAGATCACCCGCATGATGGTGCCCGCTTCCTCGGGGGTGCGGCCGAACAGGGGTGGCTGCGGGTACTTGAGGTCGAGGTAGTAGAGGATCGCGAGCGATTCGAAGCACACGTACTCGCCGTCCTTCAGCACCGGCACCCGGCCGCGCGGATTGAGCGCGAGCATCTCCTGCGACTTGTGCTCCTGCTTGGAGAATTGCAGCAGGTGGCTGCGGTACGGCAGGCGTTTGTATTCGAGCGCCAGCAGCACCCGCCAGGAGTACGGGCTGCCGCTGCCCCAGAAAACCTCGATTGCCATCGTCGCCTCGCCGAGGTAGTGCTCGCGATTGTAACGACAACCCGGCGGCGTCGAAAATGCGTCCATGGCGACGACACTGATAGAGCCGCGCGAGCTCGCGGCGCACCTCAACGATCCCGACTGGGCGATCATCGACTGCCGCTTCGATCTGGCGCGCCCGGACTGGGGCGCGCAGAGCTACGCGGCGGGGCACATCCCGCATGCGCTCTACGCGCACCTCGACCGTGACCTGTCGGCGCCGCGCACGCCACGCTCGGGTCGCCATCCGCTGCCCAAGCCCGAGACGCTGGCGGGCACCTTCGCACGGCTCGGCATCGATGAGCGCGTGCAGGTCGTTGCCTACGACCAGGGTCCTGGCGCTTTCGCGGCCCGGCTGTGGTGGCTGCTGCGCTGGCTCGGACACGAGCAGGTCGTCGTGCTGAACGGCGGCCTCCCGGCATGGGAGCGGGCCGGACTGCCGCTCGCGAGCGCCGTCGAGCCGCGCGCGTCACGCCAGTTCCGGGCGAATGCAGACGCGACGCAGGTCGTCAGCGACAGCGAGGTTGCGCAGCTCTCGAGCTCGGGCGCGCTCGCGAGCGGCCGGCAGCTGCTGATCGATGCCCGCAGCGCCGATCGCTTCGCCGGCGAGAACGAGACGATCGACCCGGTCGCCGGGCACATCCCGGGAGCGCGCAACCATCCGTACGCGGACAACCTCGACGCGCAGGGCCGCTTCCGCGATCCCGCCGCCCTGCGCGAGCTTTGGGCAAGGACACTGCGCTCCGCCCCCCCGCAGCGGCTCATCTCGATGTGCGGCTCCGGGGTCACCGCCTGCCACAATCTGCTCGCGCTCGAGGTAGCGGGCTTGCGGGGAGCGCGGCTGTACGCGGGCTCCTGGAGCGAATGGATCACAGATCCGACTCATCCGGTCGCGCGCGGAGCGGAATGATTTGATATAACGCGCCCGGTGGCAGCCGATCCCAAGAGCGCCGCGAACGCTGCTCGCAAGTCCAATCCCGCCCAGCCGTGGCGGATTGAGGATTCCCTCGATCTCTACAATGTCACGGCCTGGGGCAAGGGCTACTTCAGCATCAACGCGAGCGGACACGTGGTGGTGCGGCCCGACACCACCGCGCAGCACGAGATCGATCTGTACGAGGTGGTCGAGGGCCTCAAGGCACGCGACCTCACGACCCCGGTGGTGGTGCGCTTCTCCGATATCCTGGCGCACCGTCTGCGGCGGCTGCACGACGCGTTCGCCCAGGCGATCGCGGAGAACGACTACCGCAATCAGTACGCCGCGGTCTATCCCATCAAGGTGAACCAGCAGCGGCTGGTCGTCGAAGAGGTCTACCGCTACGGCAAGGAGTTCGGCTTCGGGCTCGAGGTCGGCTCGAAGCCCGAGCTCCTCGCCGTCATGGCGATGACCGAGAACGCACCGGAACGGCTGATCGTCTGCAATGGCTTCAAGGATGACAGCTACATCGAGGCCGTCACGCTCGCCACCAAGCTCGGGCGCACGATCATCCCGGTGGTCGAGAACTTCGAGGAGCTCGGCCTCATCCTCAAGCACGCCGAGACCTACCAGGTGCGGCCGCGCATCGGCGTGCGCGTCAAGCTCTTCAGCGAGGGCTCGGGACGCTGGAGCGCCTCGGCAGGCGACAGGTCGAAATTCGGCCTGTTCATCACCGAGATCCTGGAGCTCTTCAAGGTGCTCAAGGCGCGCGACATGCTCGATTGCCTGCAGCTGGTGCACTGTCATCCGGGCAGCCAGCTGCAGGACATCCGTCGCGTCAAGGACGCGATCAACGAGCTGGCGCACGTCTATGCCGAGCTGAAACTGATGGGGGCCGGCCTGCAGTACATCGACGTGGGCGGGGGACTCGGCGTCGACTACGACGGCAGCGGCACCAATTTCTCCTCCTCGATGAACTACACGCTCAACGAGTATGCGAGCGATGTCGTGTATCGCATCGCGAGCGTCTGCAACACCCGGGACATCCCGCACCCGAAGATCGTGAGCGAATCGGGCCGTGCCGTGGCCGCCTACCACAGCGTGCTGATATTCGACGCGCTCGGCTCCTCCGCGCTCGACAGGTTCCGGGTAACCGGGGACCGCGCCGAGGATTACGCCGGGGAAGAGGAGCTGCCGCAGCCGGTGCAGGATCTGTTCGAGGCGTACCGCGCGGTGAGCGACCGGCGCCTGGTGGAGTGCTATCACGATGCGCTCACGGCACGCGAGCAGGTGCTGCAGATGTTCAATCTGGGGCTCCTGTCGCTCGAGTTCCGCGGGCTCGCGGAGCGGCTCTACTGGGCCACCTGTGCGCGCATCCGTGACGCCTGCCGCAAGCTCGAGCGGCTGCCCGAGGAGCTCGAGGATCTCGAGGCCATCCTCTCCGACACCTATTTCTGCAACTTCTCGGTGTTCCAGTCGCTGCCGGACTCATGGGCGATCGACCAGCTTTTCCCCATCATGCCGATACACCGCCTGGCGGAGCGCCCGACGCGCACCGCGGTGCTCGCCGACATCACCTGCGACTCCGACGGCAAGATCGACCACTTCGTGTCGCCGCGCGATGTCAAACGCACGCTCGAGCTGCACGAGCTGCGGGCGGAGGAGAAGTACTATCTGGCCGCGTTCCTGGTGGGGGCCTATCAGGAAACCCTCGGCGACCTGCACAACCTCTTCGGCGACACCCACGTGGTGCACGTACGCCTGCACGATGAGGGCGGCTGGTGGATCGAGGAGATCGTCAAGGGCGACACGGCCAACAAGGTGCTCGAGTACATGGAGTACGACGTGGCGGAGCTCTATCCGGCGCTCGCGCGCGACTGCGAGCGCGCGATCCGCGACGGCCGCATGACGCTCGCCGAGAGCCAGGCGCTCAAGCGCTTCTACGAGAGCGAGCTCAACGGCTACGCGTACCTCGAGCCCGCCGGCGCCTGACATCGAGCCCGTACCCGAGCTCGACCCCAAGCTTGCCGACCCCGCCTGCCGCTCGCCCGCGGACCAACAGGGACCCGGGCGGCGCGCGGACTTATGTAACTGGCAGGACCATGCAGGGCTTGCACGGAAGGCTCTGGTTTGCTTAGCGGAAAAGCCGGGAGTAGCATGGCTCGCGCGTTCGTATCCGCCGTGGATTGAGTGCGCTTTGATCTCTGTTGACTTCATTTCCGCCCGCCCGCGCCCCTCGATTTGCGCGCGAACGCAGGTGCAGGCCGCCGGCCCAAGCGCTGCGCATTGACTGAAAACTGTCCGATCGTGTGCCTTGAAGCCCTGACCTGTTTGATTGTCCACGCGGTACATGCGACCCGTGCCCGCGGCTCGCCGCTGTCCGCTTTTCCAAGAGAGACTTACGGATGACGACGATTTACGTTGGGAACCTCCCTTTCACCGCCACCGAGCAGGACGTCAAGGCCCTGTTCGAGCGCCATGGCAAAGTCGATTCGGTGAAGCTCATCAACGATCGCGAGACCGGTAAGCCGCGTGGCTTCGGCTTCGTCGACATGCCCCAGGCGGAAGCGCAGAGCGCTATTCAGGCGCTGAACGGCTTCCAGATGAATGGCCGCCCGCTGCGCGTGAATGAAGCGCAGGAACGCCCGCAGCGTCCGCGCCAGGGCGGCGGTCCGTTCCGCCGCTGACCGCGGCCGCGTAAGTCTGCGGAAAAGGAAGCCCCGCGCCTGACGCGGGGTTTTTTTATGCGACGCATGAGGTAATGTTGACGCGGAGCCCACCGATGTCCGCCCAGCCGCCAAGCCGCCTGAGCGCGGCCGCCACTGCCGCGGCCGCCACTGCGAGAGTGCTCGCCGCGCTCGCCAGCGGCCTGCTCGCGGTGGCATGCGCCTCGAGCAGCTCGCGCCAGAGCACCGCCGACGCCCTCGCCGGGATCCTGGCCGGGGATCAGCGTACCGCCGAGGAGCGGGCGCGGGATGTCTACCGGCACCCCAAGGACACGCTGCTGTTCTTCGGCATCCGCCCCGAGATGAAGGTCCTCGAGGTCTGGCCGGAACCGGGCTGGTATACGGCGATCATCGCGCCCTTGCTGCGGGACAAGGGCAAGTACTACGCCGCAGTCATCGCCGATGACCCCGCGAGCAAATACATCACGCACCGCCTCGAGGAGTACCGCGCCCGGCTCGCCGCGCGGCCGGACCTCTACGACCGCGTCGAGGTGGTCAGCTTCCCCGTCAATGGCACCGATGTGGTCCCGGCCGGTTCGGTCGACATGGTTCTCACCTTCCGCAACATCCACAACTGGATGGCGCGTGATCAGGCCGCGCAGGCTTTCGTCACCATGTACCGGGCACTCAAGCCCGGTGGCGTGCTCGGGGTCGTGGAGCATCGCGGCAACCCCGCCGTACCGCAGGACCCGAAGGCGAAGAGCGGCTACGTCAACGAGGACTACGCCATCCACCTGATCGAGGAGCAGGGTTTCCGGCTGGTCGCCAAATCCGGCGTGAACGACAACCCGAAGGACACCAAGGACTACGAGCAGGGCGTGTGGACGCTGCCCCCCACGTATCGGCTCGGTGCCAAGGACCACGACAAATACGCCGCCATCGGCGAGAGCGACCGCTTCACGCTGCGTTTCATCAAGCCGGCGCACTGAGGCGACGCGCGCGCGTCGCTGCGCTTCGCCCGGGTCACCACATCTCGCGCAGCCGTGCACCGACATCGAGCGTGACGGTGGAGCTGCTGTCCTGCAGCGCATCGCTCGCCCCCGGCGCCGAGCCGTGGAAAGTGATCGGCTCGAGAGTCTTGAGGACCCGCTCCGTGATGAAACGGCTGCGGCCCCCATAGACATGTGCATCACCCGAGCGTGCCTGGCGCGTGAGGTGGAACTTCAGCGGCACCATGACCGCGAGCTCGTTCTGCGCCCGCGTGAGCGCCACGTACAGGAGCCGCCGCTCCTCCTCGATGAGCTCCGGCTTGCCGGTGGAGAATTCCGAGGGGAAGCTGCCGTCGACGACGTTGAGGAGATAGACGCTGTCCCACTCCATACCCTTCGCGGAGTGGATGGTGGAGAGCACCAGATAGTCCTCATCGAGCGTCGGCCGTCCGGCCAGGTCGCTGGTGGCATGCGGCGGGTCGAGCGTGAGCTCGGTGACGAAGCGCTCGCGGGATGGGTACTGCCCGGAGAGCAGCTCCAGCTGCTCGAGATCGCCTTGCCGCGTGTGATGCTGCTCGTAGAGGCGCTCGAAGTAGCGCTGGTACCACTCGCGCACCATATTCATCTGTCCGGCCCAGGGCCGCTGCGGGTCGGCCAGCGACTGCATGAGCTCGGTGAGGCGGCGCCAGTCGAGCTCCGGGGTTTGCTGCGGCGGCGTGAAGGTCTTGAGATTCGCGAAGGAGTACCCGCCGCTCTCGAGATGGTCGATCGCCGCCCGGGCGTGCACGGGTCCGATGCCCGGCAGCAGCTGCAGCGTACGGAAGGCCGCCAGCGTGTTGCGTGGATTGTCGGCCCAGCGCAGCACCCCCAGCAGGTCCTTGATGTGCGCCGCCTCGAGAAACTTCAGGCCACCGTACTTGACGAACGGCACCTTGCGCTTGGCGAGCTCCACCTCGAGCAGGTCGCTGTGGCTCGCGCTGCGGAACAGCACCGCCTGGCGCTTGAGCGGCACGCTCGCCTCGCGCTTTTTCAGGATCTCGCTGCAGACGAACTCCGCCTGGGCCTGCAGGTCATCCACCGTGACCACGCGCGCGCGTGCACCTTCGCCGCGGATCGACAGCAGGTACTTGCGGTGCTGACGCGGCGCCTCGGCCATCACCGCATTGGCGACATCCAGCACCTGCTGGGTGGAGCGGTAGTTCTGCGCGAGCGTGACCACATCCGCCGGCGGATCGAAGCGCTCCGGAAAGCCGAGGATGTTCTCGACCGCGGCGGCCCGGAAAGAGTAGATCGCCTGGGCATCATCGCCGACGACCGTGAGACCTGCGCCATCGGGCTTCATGGCGTAGATGATCTCGGCCTGCAGGCGATTGGTATCCTGGAATTCATCGACCAGCACGTGGTCGAAGTGCGCGCCGATGTGCTGCGCCAGGCGCGGCTCGGCCATCATGCCGTGCCAGTAGAGCAGCAGGTCGTCGTAGTCGAGCAGGCTGGCGTGCTGTTTCTGCTCGACGTACGCGCGGTAGAGCTGCGCGAGCTCCGCTTCCCACTGTGCACACCAGGGGTAATGCTGCTCCAGCACTTCCGCGAGCGGGCTGCGCGTGTTGACCCGGTTGGAGTAGATGGCGAGACAGGTGTCCTTGCGCGGGAAACGCTGCTCCTGCTCGGCGAAGCCGAGCTCCTCGCGCAGGCTGTCCATGAGATCCGCGGCATCGGAGCGATCGATGACGCTGAAATGCGGGTCGAGCTGCAGATGGGCGGCGTAATGCCGCAGCAGGCGATTGCCGATGGAATGGAACGTGCCCGCCCAGCTCAGCCGCTGAGAGATGCTCTGCGTCACCCCGCCGAGCGTATCGTTGAGTGCCTTGCGGGTGATCTCGTGGGCACGGCGCCGCATCTCGAGCGCAGCGCGGCGCGTGAAGGTGAGCATGAGGATGCGGGCCGGATCGACGCCGTTGATCACCAGGTGCGCGACGCGGTGCGCGAGGGTGTCGGTCTTGCCCGTCCCGGCGCCGGCCACGATCAGCAGCGGTCCGGCGCGGTAGCCTTTCTCCGGCAACGGCTCACCGTGAGTCACAGCCTTGCGCTGCGGGCCGTTGAGGCGGTCGAGATGCGAGGTCGTGGCCATGGGGCGTACAGCTGCCAACTATACCCTTTCGTACCTGAGCGCGGCCCGAGGCGGCTAGGATGCACGTCATGAAACCTGACAAACAGACCCTGCAGTTCGCCGGCCGTGTCGTGCGGGTGACGACCGATGAGGTCGTGCTGCCCAACGGGCACCGCACGGTGCTGGAGGTCGTGCATCACCCGGGCGGCGCGGCGGCGGTTGCGCTGGATGAGGCCGGCCGGGTGTGCCTGCTGCGCCAGTACCGGTACGTGGCCGGGGGCTGGCTGTGGGAGCTGCCCGCCGGCAAGCTCGAGCCCGGTGAGCCGCCGCTCGCCACCGCACAACGCGAGCTCACCGAGGAGGCGGGTGTCAGCGCGCGCCATTGGGAGAGCCTCGGCACGTGTCTCAGCTCTCCCGGGGTGTTCACGGAGAGACTGCACCTGTTCCTCGCGACCGATCTGCTCGCCGCGCGCGCGGCGCAGGAGCATGCCGAGGTCATCGAGATCCACTGGGTGCCCTTCGCTGAGGCGTGCCGCTGGGCGATCGAGGGTGTCATCGGCGACTGCAAGACGGCACTCGGTCTGCTGCGGGCGCGCGAGCGGACGAACGGTGGCCGCAGTGCCGCGGTTTCGTGACGCGGGTCGCCGTTCGCGGCCGCGCGTCTGCGTACCCTGCGAGGTGGGGAAATAGGTCCCGAAGCGGGTTTGGAACATAATCTGTGAGCGAGAATCGCAAGAGATTCGTGAGAGAGCGCTCAACGCCGCCAGCCGAGCGGCGGCGCGTGGCGAGGGTGGTGCACGATGAGCGCGGCAACGGCTCGGTCGAGTGGCGTGCTGCGCCGGCCGATCACGAGCGACCCGTGCTGGAGCTCCAGGGCGAGGACGGCCTGGCGTTGACGAAGGAAGAGGTTTCCTACGATCCGTATGCGCGCAGCCGGCCGCGCACGGCAGGTGTCGGCAGGCGCACCGATCTGCGCAAGCTCTCCGACTGGATCAAGCAGATGCGGGAGCTCGAGAACCGCAGGCGCGCTGCAGCCGATGCGGACGAAGAAAACGAGCCATAGGCCTTGTCAGCCGATTGCTTCGATCAGCGCGCGCTTGCGCGCATGCGTGAGCCGATAGAAGCGACGCAGCTCAGTGAGCACTGCCGCATCGGCGCCCGCGCCGCTGCACGCCGCGCGGCCGCGTGACAGCAGCCGCTCCAGGCGCGTGCAGAACTTGTCGGCATAGCGGCTCGCCTCGCGGTACAGCTCGCCGCGTCCGGCGGCCGCCGCGCGCGGATCCACGCGGGTGCGCTCGAACAGCAGGCGGCGCAGCTCCGCGGGGAAGTGCTGCGGCAACTGCCGCCGCAGCAGCCAGTAGCTCACCACGTACTTGTCGACCTCCGCCTGCATCTCGAGCTCGAGGAGCGACACCGGCTTGTCGTGGCCGGCGTTCCAGGCGAGATACAGGAAGTGGCTCACCCCCTCGAGCGCGGTCCACCAGTCGGCGACATTGCCGGCGTGGAGGCGCACGAGTGGATTCTCCTGCCTCAGGCGCGTCAGAAGCGCCGGATCCAGATACAACGACAGCGCGAGCTCATCGCCCCCCTCGGGCTGGGCTACGATCAGCTCCTCCTCCGCGGTTCCGCCGCGGGCGACTGCCGGCAGGCGCCGGCGGTCGGTCACGAGGAAATCGTAGACATCGTGAGCGACGCTCACATCGTAGATGCCGCCGATCAGACTCTGCAGCCGCGACAGCAGCATGCGCTCAGTGCGTGAACGCCGTCCCGCCGGCGCTGGTCGGATCCACACCGAGCCGCTTGAGCTGCGCGTAGCAGCGGGCGCTCCCGGTCTTCAGCCAGATCTCATACAGGCGCAGGATGTCCCGATCGCTCGGGCCGCCGGAGCCCTCGCTCACCTCGTTGAGCGCATCCACCATCGGCTGGAACTTTTCCGACAGCTCCGCGAACACCGCCGCCAGCACCCGTCCCCGCCCGCGCGCACTGGCGTGGGCGAGGACGCCGTAGGCCTGTCCGCCCATCGCGATGTGATAGTCGATGTCGATGAGGCTCCTGGCGAAGCCGTGCGCGAAGAAGCCGGCGATGAACAGCGACACGTCCCCGAGGCGCTGCAGATAGCGGTGCCGTTCGACGGTACCGGGCGCGGCCTCGAGCGCTTCGCACAGCATGGCGACCAACG
>Ga0335069_10002988_pt1 | contig 25759 bp, 18 predicted proteins | sample Lox_Sample_11_FD_206714 | JGI IMG/M metagenome (GOLD analysis project Ga0335069, IMG submission 206714) | Soil microbial communities from Loxahatchee National Wildlife Refuge, Florida, United States - Lox_Sample_1.1 | ecosystem: Environmental > Terrestrial > Soil > Wetlands | place: USA... | reverse complement strand
CGATTGATACGACAATGCCATGTATCGCTGCGCGATTGCGGCCGCCTCTCATTCATCCAAGCGGCCAACCGATCACCGTCGAGATCCGCTCCATGTACATGCCAATCATTGGCATGATCACCGTGATAGCCAGAATTCCCAGCGGAATCACGATCAACGCCAGCACCGCAATGTACTCGATGCTCGAACCGCCGAAACTACGGCGACGGTTGGAGGTTGTGCTGCTTCGAACCATGCTCTTCATATCTTAGAGTCGCTCCTGCACCCGATCGGTTTCAACTATTCAACATCGGCTTCGTCAGCTCCATTTGCTCAACGAGCCCCTCGAACCGAAGTTGCTCCAGCATCGCCGGCTTTTGACCCGTCCAGACCAGCTCCAGGTTCTCCGGCTCGTCGTTCAGCGTGAAAAGATCCTTAATCACGTAATTCTCGGACGCTTCATCAAAGTGGCATTCCGAAATCGCCGTAATCAGCCGCCGCCCCGACGCCAGCCGCGCCGTCTGCACGATAATGTCGATCGCACTGGCCACCTGCCGCCGCAGGGCAAACAGCGGAATCCCCATGTCCGCCATCAACGCCATCGTCTCCAGCCGGTAAAGGGTGTCGCCCGCCGAGGAGGCGTGCAGCGTCGTCAGCGACCCATGATGCCCCGATGTCATCGCCTGGATCATGTCCAGCGCCTCCCCGCGACGCACCTCGCCGACCACGATCCGGTCCGGCCGCATCCGCAGTGCCGTGATGAACAGGTCGCGCACCGTGATCTGCCCGCGCCCATACGCATCCGCCGGCCGCGCCTCCATCTGCACCACGTGCGGCCGCTGCACCTGCAGTTCGCGCGTGTCTTCGATCACCACGATCCGCTCATGCTCGGGAAACGCCTGCGAGAGCACATTCACCGTCGTCGTCTTGCCCGAGCCCGCCCCGCCCGCCACCAGAATATTCCGATGCCCCTTCACGCACAGCAGCAGGAACTCCAGAGCCATCGGCGTGATCGACTTCTTCTCCAGCAGGAACGCCGACGTCGCCGTATTGCGCGCGAACCGCCGGATGTTGATGTGCGTCCCCGCCGAGGCAATCTGCCCCAGCACCACGCACACGCGCGAACCGTCCGGCAACCGCCCATCCAGCAGCGGCCGCTCGTGCGACAGCGGCTGATCCACAAACTGCGCGATATTGTTCGCCGCCGCCTGCACATCCGCTTCCGTCGGAAACGTTGCCTCAGTCAGAAAAATCCGCCCCGCCCGTTCGATGTAAATCCGGTTGTGCCCATTCACCATGATCTCGTTCACTTCCGGATCGCGCATGAACGGCACAATGGGGGCAAGAAAAAACTCCAGTGACGCCTCAAACGCCGCATGCGTCCCCGTCCCCACGCGCATCATCGGCGCGCTCTCCTGCTCCCGCGCCGCCGGCGCATTCTTCCCAATCCCCTTCCCCGCCGCACCAACCTGCCGCCCCGACTGTGGAACCCGACTCATAATCGCCCCTGAAGAAAGGCCCGCAAATCCCGTTTCGTCATTCCGTCATTCGTCATTGAAATTTGATTCGTCATTTGTCATTCGTCACTCGTCATTCCTCGCGGCTACTTCCCGGCATCATTACTCGTGATGTACACCATCGTACCCTGCGGCAGACCTCGCACCGCCGTCTCATACAACGCAAATTTCCCGTTCTGCACCGTCCCCAGCAGCACCAGCGATCCCGGCGGCGCCGCCGGCGCAGCCTGGTCCGTCGCCGCCGGATCAATCGGCGCAGCAGCTTCGGCCGCCCCCGGCGCCGGAATCGCCGTCCATAACTGCCCATCCCCGCCCTTGCCGCGCGATGCCACCGCCCAGTGACCCGCTTCATCCTTCAACAGCACGCCCGTCCCGATGATGTCGAACGCCGCCTGCTTGAAGAGCGCCGACTTCGCCATCGCCAGTTTCTCTCGCACCGACGCCGCGCTCGGAATCGACCCCAGCGTCTTCTGCAGCGCCTGGATCGTCACCTCGGAATTCTTGCTCAAATCCGCCCACGGCAGATCCCCCGGCTTCTGCCGCGCCAGCTCCGTCAGCGTCACCGCATAATTCTCGCCGATGTTGCTCCCGTTCCACCCCGCGATCGCGATCTCCGTCCGCAGAATCTTCTCCACCACCGTCGCCTTGATGACGATGTTCAGCTCCTTGTTCTTCAGCAGCGAATCCACCGCATCGATCCCCCACGTCTCCCAGTTCGTCGCGTCGATCCCCTTCAACTGATCGTTCAACGCCCCGATCACCTTCGTGTGCGGCAGCGGCACGGGGGTATCCGTCACCAGCTTCGTCGGCGGATCGACCGACACCAGCATCCGCTTCGTCTGATCCAACGGATCCACCGCCTCGAACGTCACCGTCACCTGGTCGTTGATCCGCCGATCCTTCCGGTTGATCTCCCCCTCCACATAAAACCGCTGCCCATCCGATGTCTGCATGTACGCGATCGAAGTGAGCAGCGGGTTGTTGAAGAAGTCCGAAAGGTCCGTCTGCCAAATTCCCTTTTCTGCCAGCGCATCCGCTGCATGCTTCAGGTAATCGCTGTAGCTGTTCGCCGTCGCCGACATCGGCGAACTCGGACGCGCCGTGAGATACGAAGCAATCTCCTCACCCCGCCGCTGCGCCGCATCGCTCGTCGTCGCCGCGAGCTGCCCCGACCAGCTCGCCGCCATGTCATGCCACGCCTCCACATCCTTCGCCAGCGCCAGCCGTGGAATCACCACGTTGAAATCCGCCGTGCGCGCATCATTCGGATACTTCTGCGCAAAAGCCGCCAGCGCCTTTTTCAGATCGTCCGCCGTGCCGGAATTCTCGCGGATATCCGCCAGTTCCCCCGCCATCGCCCGCGTGGCATTCAGTGCCGTGCGCCGCTCCTCGATCTTATCCGCCAGCGCCGCCGCCGCCGACTTCGCCTGCTCGTTGATCCCCACCAGGTCCCGCAGCGCCCGCGCCCGTCCGCTTGCCGTCACCAGTTGCGTGTCCGCATCGTTCAGATTCGCCGGCACCACCGGTATCGCATCCACCTGTTCCCCAAGCTGCCCTACCTCCGCCTGCACGCCCGCCGACGCCCGATCCTGCAGATTGCTCAAAACGCCATTCGCCTGGTTCTCCGCCGCCGCGAGTTTCTTATCCTGATCCACCCACGACAATTCCCCCGCGCCATTCGCCTGCGTCAGCGCCTCTTGCAGCGCCGCTGCCGCGCTCGCCAGTTGCTCCAGCGTCGCCTTGTCATTCGCCGCCACCGCCGCCCCGCTCTTTAGCGCATCCCCCAGCGCCGCCAGCAGTGACTGCACCGCCCCTGAATCGTGATCGAACTCCGTCTGCATCTTGCTCACATGCCGCACCGCCGCCGCCACCGCCGGCTCACTCAAATAACTCGGATGATTCGCCTTCAAATACTCGACCAACTGCTCCCCATTCCGCAGATTCCCCTCGCTCCGCGCGTTGATCGCCTGCTCGATCTTGTCCGCCCACTGTTTCGCCTCCGAAGCACGCGTCATCAGCACCACCACCACCACCGCCACCGCCGCAACCCCCGCCACTGCCACCCCGATCCCGATCAGCCGCCCCCGATGCTTCCGCTCCGCCGCCCTCTGCCGATACGCCAGTTTCTCCTGGTACCGCGCCGTCAGCTCCTCCGGTATCGGCTCGTTGAACCCCTTCAGCTTCGCATACCCCGCCTCCAACTGCGTATCCGGCACATCCATGTCCATCATCTGCGCGAACTTCCGGCACGATTCCCGGAACTTCCGCAATAGCTCCTCCCGCTTCTCCTGCTCCTGCACAAACTGCACCACCGGCCGAATCTCATCCGTCAACTCCGTGCTGATGATCGTCACCCCCGCCCCATCCATAATGTTCTTCCACCTTTGCACGATCGCCTGGCATTCCTGGAACGACCGCGCCGCATACGCCTCCCGCAACGGCTCCACCAGCTTCCGCAACTCCACTTCCGCCGACGCCCGCTGCATCCGATTAAACGCATCGCTCACTGCCGTCACCAGATCCCCCGGCACCGGCTCCAGCCACTGCGTCTGCGTGATCTCCTGCATCAGCCCGCTCATCCCCACCTCGTCCCGATTCTTCACCGCGTTGTAAAACGCCGTCGGCAACTCCTTCAGCCGCGCCTTCTCAAACGCCCGGATATCCCGCTCCCACGTCGTATTCCCCACATCCTGCCCCGCAATTTGCCGCAACAGCGCCAACCGCTGCCGCACCGGACCGCGCGCCAACGCCAGCAGCCGATGCTGCGCCAACAAATGCTCCAGCGGCTGATCCTGCGCATACGCGTCGTTCAACTGCGACGCGCGATCCAACTGCAGCGGCGGGGGCACCGGCAATCCATTGTTCTGGCAGAAATCCTGCCACGCCAGCGGGTCCGGCAAATCCAGCGCCGCCACTAAATCCAGCAAATTCGGCGTCTCATCCGCAAGATGAATCGCCTCCGTCCGCAACCCCTGCGACAAAAACGTCGAGCACTTGCGCAGTCGCTCGTTCGCCGATACGCACAGCGCCGCATAATCCGTCGCCGACTGCCGGATCTCCTCCGTCACCTCCTGCAACGGCCCTTGCCGCAGGTCCCGAAGAAACTCCACTACACGCTGAAAGTCTGCCATAGCTGCTTTCCTGTTACTGCTTCCCCGTCCGGCGGAACCTGATCGTCGTCAGACGCACGCCGTTCGGGAGGGTCAAATCAATGTCGACCTGCTTTAACTGGTTATAACCATCCACTTCCGATTTGTATGCATCCACCAGCGCCGCCGCATCCGCACGCTTCCCCCGGTACAGCTTCGCATTCTCCGAACTCGCCGGAATAGTCCCCCCCGCATCCTTCCGTATCCGCTCCAGCTCATCATCCGCAGACCGCACGTCGCTCTCCGCCTGCGCTAGATCCGCCTGCGCCGCCCCCAGCCGCACCGCAAACGTATTCTCCATCCGCTGGTAGTTGTTCGAAAACCGCACGATGAACCACGGCTCCGCCGCCGGCATCGCCGTCTTCTGGTGAAACTTCACCACCTGCGCCGCATTCTCCGAGCTCTGCAGTATCACATCCCCGCCCCCTCCCTTCGTATCCGTCTCCGTGAACCACGTCGCCTCCCACCCGTGCCCCAGGTCCTTCTCCTCCGGCGCCTTCACCGTCGTCTCCTTCGGCAAATCCACCGGCAACATCACCGCCCCGCTCGCCGTCTCCAGCGAAAACGTCGGCGGCTCATACGGCACAAACACGACCGCCTGCGACTTCCCCTTCCCCGAGTCCAGCGTCAACGTCGATCCGCACAGCACCCAGAACGCCCGAACCACGCTCTCCCGATCCCCCACCAACTGCCCGCCCCGCCACGTCAACTCCACCCCATTCCGCTGCCGGTTGTAATCGATCGCCACCACCTCCACCGGATCCGCACTCCCCACCTTCCACGACACCGTCGCCACCGTCCGATCCGTCGGCCGAAACCCCGCCACCAGGCTCCCCCCGCCCGCCCCCCCGAACGTCATCACCCCCGGATAATCCCCCTTCGCCGCCGGAAACTGCAGATCCACCCGCCGCGCCTCCAGCCCCGGATCAATCTCCCCCGCCGGCAACGCTATCCGCTGCGAAAACGTCTCGCTGATCCCCTGCCCCACCGTCGGAAACGCAATCCCCTCCCTCAGCTTCACCACCGCCGGATAATGCGCCACCACCTCCGGAACGCTCACCGTCGCCTTCGTCGCCGCAGGCTGCGTCGGCGCCGGCAGCACCACCGTATTGTTCGTCTCCGGCAACGGCGCCGGCGTCTCCACAATCGGACCCCGAGGCGCCGGCACCACCGTCGATGGCGCCGGTATCGTCGCCGCCACCGGCTCCGACGTCGCCTTCGGCCGCACAATCGCCGGCAACTCCGGCGGTGCCCCCGCCCTCATCGACACCACCACCAGCACCGTCGCCACAACAATCGCCAGCACCGCCCCCCAAAACAGCACCACCACCTGCCGCCGACGCTTCCCCGCCAGCCGCTCCGATTCCCCCTCAAATCCCCCCACATGACCCGGCGGCATCTCCGCCGTAATCCGCTTCCGAATCAACGGCCGCCTCTTCACCGGCGCCTCCGCCACGGGCGCAAGTGCGACTTCCCCCTCCTCCTCATCCGCATCCACAATCTCCGTCCCCGGCATCACCATCGGGGCCGGCGGATCCAGATCCACCGAATCCTCATCATCAATCTCCGCTTTCTTCACCGGCCGACCCGCACCCGCCGCCCCCTTCCCCGGCCCAGCCAACGGCCCCACCTTCGCCACCATCGGCCCCTTCCCCGCCGCCGTCTCCGCCACCACCGCCGGCGCAACCCCCGTCCGCGCATACTGCACATACGCACCCTCCACCGGCCCCCCCCCTTTCCCCAACCGCCCCGGCTCCGTCAAATCAATCACAATTCCCCCCGCACCCGCATACCGCAGCCCCGACGTCGCCGCCGGACTCCCCGCCAGGCAGCACCGCCACGCACACGTCGCACTCGTCGGCATGCTCGTGAAATACGTGTTAAACGTCACATTCCACCGCACCGCCGCCGGCAACAACGCAATCGTCTCCGCCATCAGCGGCAACACATCCTGCCCCGCCGAAAACAAGACGCACACAGGTTTGTTCGGCGACTTCACAAACGCATCCGCCAGCACCCCGCCCCACCCCGCATCCCCCGTCACCTCCCGCCACTTCTCACAAATCCCACCACTCACATCCCCGCCCGGCAACCCGCCCCCGCGCACAATCGCCCCCACCTTCCCATCCCACGCCTCCTGCATCACCCCGCCCTGCATCATCATCCACGCCGGCCCGCCAGCCGCCGCCGCCATCTCCCCGCGCTCCACCACCAGGTGATGCGCAAACGCATTCGTCCGCTGCGTATGATCCACCCCCGAATCGCACACCCGCGACAGCACGTGATAATTCGCCCCCGCCACATTCAGCAGCCAATGCGCCCAACTCACCGGATTCCGACTCGACTCCGCCCCGGAAAACTGATGCCGATACGCCGACAGACTCTCCAACCGATCCCACAGCGCCTTCGCAATCCCCTCCGTCACCCCCACCGTAGCAAACCCACTGCTCCCCCGCTTCACCCCCTCCGGCGCCGAAGTGTAATAAATCTCATGACTCATCGCGCCGCCAAACCCTCAACTCACCCGCATCCAAAAATCGAAAATCGAAAATTGAAATTCGAAAATCCCTCACTTCCCCCCGCGCACCCCCGCTATGAGGCCCGTCGACCACCGCGCATAACTATAAAGCAGCGGTATCGTCACCCACCGCGGCCGAACATCCTTCGGCTTAATGAGCAACCCGTTCCGATCCGGATACTTCTCCGGCGAATGCCCCAACGCACTCACCGGCATGTACAGCACCTCATCCGAAAAATCCTCCGCATTGCTCACCACCTCCGGCGTCGCCTCCAACAGCAGCCGCCGCACCTTCCCGCTCACCCGCTCAATCCGATCCATATCCAGCGCCGCCAGGTGTTCACTCCCCCCCGCATCCTTCAAAATCGGCTCGCTCTCCAGATCCTCCCCCGCCAGCAGCGGCGCCCAAATGTCGCTCTTCCCCACCAGCACCAACAACGGCCGATCGCACTTCTGATACGCACTCAACCCCGTATGCTTCCGAAACCGTATCGCCGCCTCCGACAAAATATTCTCCTGCCGGTACGTCTGCAGCGGCTCCTGCACCTGCGGATCCTGCGACACCCCCTTGCACCGCTGCCGAAACCGCGAATCCTGCGTCGGATCCAGCAAGAACATCAGCACCTTCGACCGCGAAAGATGCCGCGTCACCGGCGTCAACGACGTATCCGCCCCCACGTTGTAATGCTCCCCCGCATTGTCATACAGACACACGATCCGCCCCAATTTCGCCCGCAGCGCCGCCCGCGGATGATCCGCTCCCGGATGCAGCGAAAACAAAAACGGCTTCGGCAACTGCGTTTCCTGCCCGTTAATCGCCACCGACCGATACAAATCCCCCTGCGTCCGCGTCTTGTCCAGAACCACCGGCGTCTCCGGATTCTCCGGCAAAAACAGCGTCTCCTCGTACCGGTTCACAATCCAGTTCGCTTCCTTGTCCCCATCCGCAAAGATGATCGCGAAATCGCGTGCCAGCCGCTGCCGCAACTCCCACGTCATCGTCGCCAGGAAATTCGACTTCCCCGATCCCGCCGACCCAATGATGCTGATAAACGTCACCTCGTTCTCAATCAGCACCCGCGGCAAAACCAAATGACACGCCGGACACGCCAGCGAATGACACACCATCCCCCGCGCATCAATCGCCTGCCCCTCCACCGTAAACCGCGTCGGCAAAAACCGCAGCGGCTCCTCCTTCAAAATCGGATCCCCCATCAGCTCCTCATGCTGCGCCACCCACAAAATCTGCTCCGGCCGAAATTCATGCCAGCAATGCGGACAAGTCACCCGCTTCACCAGCGGCACCGCCACCGACTCATTCACCGGAATCCCCTGCTCCACCGGCCCGCTCGCCATCGAAGACCGAGAACCACCAATCGCCGTATCACTCACCCGGGAACTCCTTCACTGCGGAGGGCACCGCGCCCGTTCAACAGACGCACACCCTGCCAAATCCTTCCACCAATTCCTTCACCCGCCAAAAACTGGATCTGTTCCACCCTATCTTACCGCCCGCAAATCCCTTATGCACTATCTCACCGCAGGGAACCCGTAGCGTGAGCGCCGGTGCGCCAACCCCTCCCCACACCGGCCGCAACCCCGCGCACGCGGCCAACCATTCCGCCCAACCGCACTTTTTGAAATCTGAAATCCTCAAATCTCAAGTTCCACCGTATCATGGCTACCATGGCACACGACGACTACATCGGCAAGCACCTCTTGGTCGGTCTTACTTACCTGGACCACGACGGCGCCATCACGCGACAACTCCAACTCCACGGCACAATCACGCAAATCTGCGATGAAGGCATTTTCATCGAACAACCAGACGGCGAAGAGTTTTCACTTCCGCCCGATCCCGACTCCCTCCGACCCGCGAAGCCCGGTGAATACCGTCTACGGTCCACCGGCGAAGTCGTCGTCAACCCTGATTATCTAAGCAACTGGGAAGTTCGCGCCCCGGCGCCCGAGACTAATTCATGACGCGGAGGTCTACCTTCCCATGCAAGGCCGCCTCTATAGAACGAGCACCATGCTTTCCGTTGTCGCGTTCGTCGCCGTCCTCATCTCTTGGTCGATCGCACGCTACGTAAATCCCTGCAAAACATCTCTGCCGTTGCTTCCCGATTGCTATATAAGTTTTTCGACCATCATGGGTGACGCACGTTTGCACGTCTTTAATGACCGGCGCGGCCCATATAACGGCGGGATCGTTGCTTTGGCAGGCTCTTATCCGGGAGATCCAAAGACGCCGACGGGTGTTGGGGTAGGCGATGCCGCCGGCGTTTACTTCAGATACATCTGTTGGCCCGACGGACACATCCTATGGACCCTTTCAGTCAGCCTTGTTTATCCGTTGACTGTCTTCGCCATTCTCCCCCTTCTATGGCTCAATCGCCGTTCACGGATCTGGCGAAGAGGCTTTCCAGTCAATGCAAACGGTCCAACCCACGATCAGAGCCAGAAAACTTGTTCTTGAAGTTCGGTATAAGTGAGGTATACTCCAGATCGAGTTCTAGGGGGGAGGAAAACCATGCCACATCCGTGTGCCAAGCCCAGCCTCCAAGCGGCCTTCACCGCCCTGAAGGCCGCCCAACCCCGAATCCCCACCCGTTTCGCAAATTCACAATTTCTCCTTTTGCGCCAAATCCCCCTCGAAATTCCATACAGGGAGGCGCAGCAATATGAGTATCTTGCTGGAAAAACCCCAAACTCCCACTCCCAATATGAGTGCCTTGCTGGAAATCCTCCACTTTTTTTCCCGACATATGAGTCCCTTCCGAAGAAAACCCCAATTCCTTTCCCAAATAAAATCAAAAACCCCCTGCACCCCACCCCACACTTTAACGTTTCACGCCAACCCCAAAATCGCCCCTCGCCCCACCCCTGCAATCAACCCCACCCCCACACGTTCCCTCCTATCCAGTCTCATCAAAGGAGCCCACATGCCCCATTCATCGTTCATCGTTCTACGTTCATCGTTCGCCGCCCTCCTCCTCACCGCCGCCACCTCCCACGCCGCCCTCCCCTCCCAAAAACTCGGCACCCCGTTCACCGACCCCGCCCAACTCTCCAACCCCGCCCCCGCTCCACGCACCCCCCTCACCCTCTGGTATCAGCATCCCGCCGCCCACTGGACCGACGCCCTCCCCGTCGGCAACGGCCACCTCGGCGCCATGGTCTTCGGCGGCGTTTCCACCGAACGCATCCAACTCAACGAAGCCTCGCTCTGGGAAGGCTACCCCATCGATCGCAACAACCCCGACTCCCTCAAAAACCTCCCCAAGATCCGCGACCTCCTCTTCCACGGCAAAGAAGACCAAGCCACTCAACTCATCTCCAAAGACATGATGGGCATCCCCCCTCGCATCAAATCCTACCAACCCCTCGGCGACCTCCTCATCGATTCCCCCGACATCAAGCAGGCCACCAACTACCAACGCTCCCTCAACCTCTCCACCGGCATCGCCACCACCACCTTCACCGTGGGGGGGGCGAACGGCATCACCTACACCCGCGAAGTCTTCGCCTCCGCCCCCGACAACGTCATCGTCGTCCACCTCTCCGCCGACAAGCCCGGCAAAATCAGCGCCACCCTTTCCATGAAACGCGAAAAGGATGCGACTTCAGGCGTATATGTCCCCAAGCCACAGAACCAGCAACCGGCACTCGTTCTCGACGGCCAAATCCAATCCCAATACGTCGACGGCCCCAAGAAGCCATGGGGGCCCGTTAAGCCAGGCATGCGTTTTGAAGGACGCACATTAGTTCTGCTAAACGGCGGCCAATACCTCTCGGATTTCAAAACGCTCACCATTTCTAACGCTGACTCTCTCACCCTTCTCATCGCCGGAAACACCGACTATCAGAAAGATGGCACCTTTGACCGCAACATCAACCCCGACATCCTCTGCCGCGAAGACCTCGCTTCAGCTTCCAAAAAATTCTACGACCAACTCCGCGCCGACCACATCAAAGACATCCAATTCCTCATGAACCGCGTCTCCCTCGACCTCGGCAAATCCCCCGAAGACGCCGAAAAACTCCCCACCGACGAACGCCTCCAACGCCTCGATAAAGGCGCCCCCGAAACCCAAGATCCCGAACTCCTCGCCACCTACTTCCAATACGGCCGCTACCTCCTCGCCGAATCCTCCCGCCCCACCGTCCGCGGAAACATGCCGGCAAATCTCCAGGGCATCTGGAACGAAAACATGAACGCCGCCTGGAATTCCGACTACCACACCAACATCAACATCCAGATGAACTACTGGCCCGCCGAAGTCACCAACCTCGCCGAGTGCCACATGCCCCTCTTCGATTTCATGGACGCCCTCACCGTCCCCGGACACAAAACCGCCCAAACCCTCTACGGCTGCAACGGCTGGGTCGTCCACCACCTCACCGACCGCTTCCTCACCACCACCCCCTGCGACGGCCCCGTCGGCGTCTGGCCCATGGGCGCCGCCTGGCTCTGCCAGCACCCCTGGGAACACTACGCCTTCTCCGGCGACAAAAACTTCCTCGCCACCCGCGCCTATCCCCTCATGAAAGGCGCCTCCGAATTCATCCTCGACTACCTCGTCCCCGCACCCGATGGCACACCCGTCGCCGGCAAACTCGTCACCTGTCCCTCGATGTCGCCCGAGAACAAATTCATCGCCGACGACGGCAAAATCTCCATTCTCACCTACGCCTCCACCATGGACCTCGAAATCATCCACGACCTCCTCACCCACACCATCGAAGCCACCAAAATCCTGAACACCGACCCCGACTTCCGCGCCCGCTGCGAACAAGCCCTAGCCAACCTCGCCCCGCTTCAGATCTCGAAAAAAGACGGCCGCCTCCAGGAATGGGTCGAAGACTTCAAAGAGCAGGACCCGCACCACCGCCACGCCTCCCACCTCTTCGCCGTCTACCCCGGCGACCAGATCAACGATTCCACCCCCGACCTCGAAGAAGCCGCCAAAAAATCCCTCATCGCCCGCACCGACAAAGGCGCCACCGAATGGGCGATGGCCTGGCGCGCCGCCATCTGGGCCCGCTTCCACGAACCCGAGAACGCCTACGAACTCCTCTCCCAGCTCACCGCCCACCACCTCTACAACAACCTCTTCAACGCCTATCCCCCATTCCAGATCGACGGCAACTTCGGCGCCACCGCCGCCATCGCCGAAATGCTCCTCCAATCCCAAAACAACGAACTCCAACTCCTCCCCGCCCTCCCCAAAGCCTGGCCCACCGGCCACGTCACCGGCCTCCGCGCCCGCAACGGCTTCACCGTCGACCTCGCCTGGTCCAACGGCAAACTCACCGAAGCGACCATCACTTCCACCAACGGCAACCCCCTCCGCCTCCGCTCCTCCACCCCGCTCTCCGTCACAGATGAATCCGGCAACATCCTGGCCCCGTCCCAAGCCAACGACACCGTCGCCGAATTCCCGACCCAATCCGCTCATCGCTACACAGTTCACCCGAAATAGGCGGCATTTGTGGGTCGAACATTACCCATGTTCCCACATACACGGATTCTCTCGAATTCGAAAATAAGAATCCGGCGTGGCCGTACTTTGTCTCCGCGGGTTCTCAAAAATAGCAAGACGAATCACAGCAATGAATTTGTATCTCACCATTTTCTAAGGTAAGCATCGATGTATCGATCGTTTTCTCGGACTCGGATTTCAAGCGACCTTTTCGTCCGGTGATCGATAAGCCGAAGCGTTTACGCAGCGGGGGAGCGCAACGGTGAAGTTGCCGTAAAAAAATGAATCAGAATGTTGCGGGGCACGTGTCGTGTCCCGTCGCCAGCGATGCGCGCATACGTTCGCTGGGGTGGGGTCGTCGACCCAAGTGATACCCGGAAGGAAGGTAAACCATGATCAAGAAATTCGGAATTGTCCTGGCGGCAGCCATCGCTGCCGGCTCGTTTTTGATGCCCGCTCGCGCATCGACCGTCGGCATGGAACTGGCCCTTGTTGTCGACGTGTCCGGCAGCATCGACACTACGGAATTCAACCTGCAGATGACCGGGTACAAGAACGCGTTTAATGACGCGGCCGTCCAAAACGCAATTGCCGGAGTCAATGGCGGCGTTGCTGTCGCGCTCATTGAATTCGACGAGAGCCAATATCTGACGCTCAACTGGCGAGTGCTTTCATCGGCAACCGACGCGTCCAATTTCGCGACCGCCATTGGCGCCGCGCCCCGTCAGGGCAGTGGCAACACGGGCGTTGGCGACGCGATCGCTTATGCCGCCAATCAAATCCTCAACGCAAACGCTTATGACGGCGCCAAGAAGGTGATCGACGTCTCCGGCGATGGCTCCACGAATACCGGCAGCGACGCGAAGACGGCCGGCAATAACGCCATTGCCGGCGGGATCGACCAGATCAATGGCCTACCGATTCTCGGAAGCGAAACCAACCTCGACGTCTGGTACAAGAACAACGTCCAGAACGGCGCCGGTTCATTCACCCTTGTCGCGAACAGCTTCTCCGATTTTGATGCCGCGATCAAACAGAAGATCGTCGCCGATATCACGGGCGTGCCGCTGCCTCCCGCGGTTTGGACCGGCCTTGCGACAATCGGCCTGGTTGGCCTCGCCAAGCTACGTCGCGTAAAGCTGACCTGAGCTGGCGACTGTGCTCAAACGAAAGACCTTACCGGGCCGAAGGGTTCGCCGACCCAATCCGCGAACTCTTCGGCCCTACTCAGGGGGTGCGCAAGGGGGGACATAATGACGAAAATTTACCCAGACTACCAAACCTGCAAGGGGGCTAATCATTCCCTCATCAGAGAATCACACTCTCCGCCCCGGGGAACCCAAAGACGAGCTGAGCAGAGGGGTTGCAGGTGTCGTGATTCCAGAGAACACCCCCTTGAAATGCGGCCGCGCGGGAACATGGCGAATTCAATCTAAATATTGTTGTATCTCTATATAAATCGTCTATTTGCGGTAAGAATTCTCGATTGAATCTGGGGAGACGTTATACAGATGAGGCAATGGAGCGCACAGATCGTTTGAGTGGAACTGTCATTCGTTGACGGAAAATGCGAATCGAGGCCGGGGGATTAACGCTTTCGGGTGGTCTGAATTTCGCCTTGCATTGACGTTCGGGAGAGGTATATCTCCTTCAGCCTCGAATTTATGCCTAGGCACGTGGGGATATGAAGGCATAAATTGAAGTCCGGGAACAAGGTTTCGGGATTCTCACCGCGCCTGGTAGTTGAAGGCTTAGACGTCGTAAGACATTCGAATAGATGAAGAACAGGGTGCCTTGTGGTGCTCTGTGGGTGTGAGACGCGCATTTAACACACCTTCGCCCGGCGCTGGATACGTCGATTCGTTCAGAAGCGGCGGAACGTAGCGGTGCAGTTGCTGTAAGCACATCTTCATAACAAGCCGTGGGACACGCGTTGTGCTCCCGCAGCCAGCAGTATGCGTATGTGCTGGCGGGCTGTGTTTGGCCAAGTGTCACCCAAAACGAAGGAAGGCTTATGATCAGGAAATTGGGAATTGTCTTAGCGGCAGCTGTTGCTGCCGGCTCGTTGCTCATGCCCGCCCGGGCAGCCACCATCCATGTCGATCTGGAACTCGCCCTCGTCGTGGACGTCTCCGGTAGCGTCGACAGCACCGAATTCGCCCTCCAGCAGACCGGCTATGCCAATGCGTTCAAGAGCGCCAGCGTTCAAAACGACATCGCGCAGCTGCAGAACGGCGCCGCCGTCGCCCTGATCTACTTCGATCAGGGCCAATACATCGGCGTGAACTGGACCCTGCTCCAGACCGGCGCAGATTCTTTCGCCTTCGGCAACGCAATTGCCGCCGCCGCACGCCCCGGCAGTGGCAACACCGGTGTCGGCGATGCAATCACCTACGCCAAGAACCAGATCCTCGGCAACAATTATACCGGTGGCCGCGAGGTCATCGATGTGTCGGGTGACGGCTCAACCAACGTCGGAAGTGATGCCGCCACCGCCCGCAATGCCGCCCTCGCCGCCGGCGTCGCCCAGATCAACGGCCTGCCGATCCTGGGAAGCGAGGCAAACCTGGATACCTGGTATGCCGCCAACGTGCAGGGCGGCTCAGGCTCCTTCACGATCGCCGCCTCCGGTTTCAGCACGTTTCAGAGCGCGGTGCAGACGAAGATCGAGGCCGAAATCACCGGCACCAACCCGACTGTCCCGCTCCCCGCAGCGGTGTGGGGTGGCCTGGCGATGCTGGCCGGTGCGGCCGGCATGAGTCGTTTTTCCAAGCGCAAGTTCGCTTGAGCTTGGTGCGATAAAGTAAACTGTAGGGCCTGCGTTCACGAAACGCAGGCCTTTTTAATTGGTGTGCGGATAGGGAGCGGGAGGCAGCGCAAGGGTCAGACGACCGTCGGTCCGAAGAGCCCCTCAATTTCCGAGGCGGATTTCCAATTTATCTGGTCGCTGCTAACCTGGTGGAGGCGGGACAGAGCGCCCTGCTTGATCTGCCGCTGCAGGGTCGGAAGATCGTAAGGGCCGGTCACGCGCCCGCGCAGCCGGACCCATAAGCGCACCGGCGGCGCCGGAGGGACCGTCACGGAAAGAGGCGGTGGAGGAGGCGCGGAATCTGAGGCCGTCGCCGTCGTCGGCGGAGGTGGCGGAGACGGGACGGGAGCGGCGGTGCGAGAGCCTGACGCCGTAATCGATGGAGGCATCACCGGTGCGCTGGTTTCCCGATCTAAATCCTGGAGCAAATCCGCTGCAAAGGAATATCGCTCGGCTAAGGCCTTGGCCATCAGCTTTGCAATGATCGCCGAAAGGCCCGGCGGAAATTCCTTGCGAACCTCCACAATGGCCGGCGGCTTGGTGTGCGCGGATGCGTGCCACATCATCCATTTATTCGGGGCGGGTTCTTTCTGGGGGTTTCCTTCGAAGACGGCGGGGAATTGCTTCACGTGCTGCCGGGCGCCGAGTGCGAGTTCGTATGCGATGTGGCCGAGGGCGTACAGGTCGGTCGCCGGGCTGACTTTGCCGAACTCGGCAGAGAGGATTTCCGGCGCGGCATAGCGGACGGTGGCGAGATTGTGGGTGCGATTGGCAGCCACGACGGTTGCGAGAGAGAAATCGGTGATCTTGAGATTCCCGAGCGCATCGACGAGCACGTTCGCGGGCTTCAGGTCCTGATGGACGAGGGGCTGCTTGAGCGAGTGCATCGCCTGCAGGCCGCTCCCGACCTGTTTCAAGAGTTTGATGATTTCCGCAACGTCGCCGGGAGCTTCCCCCAATTGAGAGGCGAGCGTTCCCTCGGCGTACTCCATCGCCAGCCAAGGATAATTCTGCGTGACGCCCATGGAATAGATCGTCACCACATGCGGATGGACCGCGAGCTGAGCGAGCACCTTTACCTCGTTGAAGAAGCGTGCGGCCGTCGCTTCGTCGTTCGGGTTGATCTGCGGGAGGACTTTGAGGGCGACCGTGCGGCGAGCGTCACCGGGGAGAATCTCGTCCGCCTTGTAAACGGTGCCGGCGCTCCCATCCGAGAGCGTATCCTTGAGGACGAATCGATCCAGCGTTTTTGCCGCCACCAGCCACCTCGTTCAGCGATTGCCGTCTTTCATGGATTGTTCAATCGTCATGGGTCATTGAATCAGCGATTACGGGCCATTCGGCTGACAAATTGTACCAGTGCGGCGCCCATCTGGTCGTCAGTCGGCGTTCGTCCTGCATCTTCCTTCGGGGGATTCAGCAATCGGGCCAAAGCGGTGCGGTCCGAATCAGACTCCGCCTGCAGTGCCGTCTTGTCTTCGATGCCGGCGAGCAGGACCCGCAGGCGGATCCACTCCTTGTTTGCTCCCGCGGAATCACCGGCTTCGCGCAGCCGCCACGCCTGTTCCAGGTGAAAGGCCGCCTCTTGAGGAATCCTGCCGGCGTTTGCCTGTGCGTGAACCCAGTTGTCGAGCCTGGTGTAAACGTGCTGCCAGTCGATGTTGGCCGGCCGCTGGTCGAGCGGATTGGCGACAAGCAATACCACGAGGAGCACGAGCATGGCCAGCACCGCGATTACGAGGATGCGGCGACGTCCGAGCTCCACTCCAACGGAGGGGAGCGTCTCGACGCGAACAACCGTCTCCTGCCCGAGCCGCACCAGATCGCGGGCGCGCAACTTCACGCGGCCGGAGATCTTTTCGTCGTTCACGAAGGTGCCGCTGGCGGAGAGGTTTTCGAGGAAGAATTCGTTGCCGTTGCGTAGGACGACGGCGTGTTCAAATGAAATCGAGGGGCTTCCGAGGCGCACGTGGGATCGGGGCGACCTGCCGAGGACGGTCTCCGTGGCCGAGCACCGGAACTCCTGTCCGGATTCCGGACCCTGGATGATTTTGATTACGCAATCGGCCATTTCGCCACTTGCTCCATTTCAGTCCACGAGGGTTCCGGTGACCAGGTAACGCACGATGAAGGGTGCGAAGAGCAACAACACCGCCGACATCAGGACCAGTGTCGACGGCAGCATGACGTAAACGCCGGCGGCGCCCGCAGTCGCCTGGGCGTTGAGAACGCGCTCGGCGTTGATGCGGTCGGCGAGCCGCTCGAGCGTGTCGGCAAGGGGCCAGCCCAACTCCTCGCTTTGCACGATGGCATCCACGAGCGAGGTGATGTCCGGAATCTTCAGGCGGTCGGCCATTTTTCGAAAGGCCTCAGTGCGGGGCGAGCCGACGTCAATTTCCGCGATCACCTGGCCGAGCTCGATGCCGAGCGCATGGCCCTGGTAATCATCGATGACGCGGCCCAGGGCGATCCGGAGCGACGTGCCGGAGCGGAGCATGAGGACCAGCAAATCGAGAGCGTAGGGCATGGCGCGCATGATTTCGACTTCGCGTTCCCTGGCGGCGGATTTCAGGTGGGCAACGACGGCCATGAATCCCAGGGGGACGCCGAGGAGAGCGAGCCAGACGAGAGCGACTCCGAAGAAGGAGGCGCTGAGGAATCCGATGCCGATGGTGAATAACACGGACAGCAGCGCGCCGGTGGCGACGAGTTCGTCATCATCGAGCCCGCCGGGATAGCCGGCCCGGATGTACGGTTCGCGCACGTATTGGCGGAGAGGCTCAAGGCCGAGGCGGTTCACGGTGCCGGCGAGCGCCGCGACGATGGGCAGCGTGAAGCGGAAGACCAGACTGGAGTGCAACGCCCGTTGCCGCATTTCGGTTCGGCGCATGGAGGTGAGCGTCGCGCTCGCTCCCATGCCGGTGGTTTTCTGCACGAGGCGCATGGCGGCGAACAGCAGCAGCACGACGGCCACGCCGAACAGCCCCGCGGCAAGACATTGGAGCAAAATCGCCATCAGTCAGTCACCATGCTCTTCATCATGTTCTATGCACGCTCCGGAGCCCGGTTCACAAGAGAGTCGCCGTGTCCTCTATATATCGGCTTTGGTAATACGTCGTGCGAGATAGACGCCGGAACCGGCGAGGATTCCGGCGACCGTCAGGATGGCCACGCCCTGGGTCGTGGTGAAAAGCATTCCCACGCCATTGGAATCGACAATGCACATCAGGAGGAGCATGAAGACCGGCGCGATCAGCAGGACCTTGATGTTGGTGCGGCCTTCGGAGGTGTGCGCCTCGACGGTCTTGCGCATTTCGCGGAGCTTGTCGAGGCTCTTGGAGATGCGGGTGAGCGTATCCGAGATGTCGCCGCCCATCTCGCGGTTCAGAATGAGTGCCGAGGCAAAGAGGTTGAAATTCTGCAGATTCAGCCGTTGTTTTGCGTTGCGGATGACCGTTTCCATGTCGGCTCCGTAGCCGTACTGATTGGCCATGATTTTGAATTCGGAGCGAATGGGTTCGGGGGCCTGTTCGCTGAGGCGGGTGACTGCCTGCACGAGGGTCAGTCCGGCTCTCATCGAGTTGGCCAATGTTGCGACCGCCTGCGGAATCTGCAGATCGATTTTAGCGATCCGCTTCCTCCAGGCCCATTCGATGAGGATCGAGGGGATGAGCATGGAGACGAGCCAGAATCCGATGGCGACGAAGATGTTGGGAATGGCCATTACGAGGAGAATGAGCAGTAAAATAAATCCGGCGTAATATGCGAGCGTGTAGTTTCGTGCATTAATGGGGTTTGGATCAAACCGCAGATAAGTGGTGCGCATCCATTCGATGTCGCGCTGGAACCTGGCGGAAATCCAGTCGCGTGCCGCCCAGATCCACAGGGCGACCGCCAGGCCCAGAAATACCGCCGCCAGGGGCAAAAGTGCGATCACATCCGCCCCCGTTTCGCATTCTGTGTACAGCCGCTCGCATTGTTCATGCGCTCTTCACCTGTTCAAACCACGAGTCGAGTTTCAGCAGGCCCTTCTCCACCATTTCGCCGAGGAATCGCGGCATGTAGCCGGTCGGTTTGAGGACGCGTCGGCCGTCGGGCAGGTAGGTCAGTCGCATGATGTCGCGCGTTTCCACTTCCCCGGAGAGCGGATGGAGGCCGACGACTTCCGAGATCTGCGACACCAGGCGCTGGCCGCTGGGGAGTCGCTCCTGCTGGATGATGAGGTGAATGGCGGAGGCGATCTGGCGGCGCACGGCGGGGAGGGGGATGTCGGAGCCCATGAGGACCATGGTTTCGAGGCGGGCGATGGCGTCGGCGGTGGAGTTGGCGTGAATCGTGGTCATCGAGCCGGCGTGACCGGTGTTCATCGCCTGCAGCATGTCGACGGCCTCATCGCCGCGGCATTCGCCGACGATGATGCGGTCGGGCCGCATGCGCAGCGCGTTTTTCACGAGGTCGCGCGTCGTGTACTGACCGGTGCCTTCGGCGTTGGCGGGCTTGGTTTCCAGGGAGACGACGTGTTCCTGCTGGAGCTTCAGTTCGGCGGAATCTTCGATGGTCACGAGCCGCTCGACGGCGGGTATGAAGCCGGAGAGAACGTTCAGCAGCGTCGTTTTGCCGGAACCGGTGCCGCCCGACACGAGAATATTCGCGCGATATCTGACGCAGGCGGTGAGCAATGCCACTGCCGGGGAGGTGATCGATCCCCAGTTCATGAGATCGTTCACGCTCACGCGGAAGGCCGGGAACTTGCGGATCGTGATGCAGGGACCCTTGATCGCCAGCGGTTCGATAATGGCGTTGACACGCGAGCCATCACGCAATCGGGCATCGACCAGCGGCTGCGATCGATCGATGCGCCGTCCCAGCGGCGCCACGATCCGCTCAATCACCGAGAGGCACGCCTCTTCCGACGGAAAGCCCTGCGGCACCTTCACCACGCGCCCATTGCGTTCTATATAAATGTTCCGAGGAGTGACCACCATGATTTCGGTAATCGACGGCGAGCGTAATAAATCCTCCAGCGGGCCCAAGCCGAAGATGATGTCGTAGAGCGTCTTCTTGATGTAGGAGATGATCACGTACATCCGCACGGTCTCCAGAACGCCGCCGCCCTCCGCCATGATGGGATCGACACTGCTCCAGAAGGTGCGATCGACCATCTCCTCCGCGTTGGGGGGAATGGGTTTTCCCGTGTAGATGCCGGCCTTGTTCGCCAGTTTGAGCACGATCTGCTCAACGGGGCCTTCGAGCTCAAGATTTGTGCCGAGCCCGTGCCACTCGGAGATGATCCGTTTCTCCTGGATCATCTTGCGGATGAGCCACTCGTTCACGCGCGTCCGCATGGCGGTGCGCAAAAGCAGGGGGGTTAATTCGGACTCGAACACTTCGTGGCGAAAGTCATTCAACAGGAGGTCATCGATAATCTTGTTCAATTGATCGGTGCGGTGCTGCGATATGTCGGTGGAGGTGATGGCGCCGATGCGCAGATCCAGCCGCCGAAGGACGTTCGCGTGCAGCACGTTCAGCAATTCGGTGAGCTGTTCCTCGGCCTCGCCGCTGGGGCCAGCCTGCTGCGCATCCTCCAGCGTCAGGACAAACTCCATGAGCTTGATCAAGGCATGATCGCGGAACTGCACCTTCTGTCCGGCGGCGATTTCCCTCCCATTGACCTCAATAGCGCTGACATTCGGCATCACCTCGACTTCCCACCCCAGTTCCGCACGTTCAACGCGGAGATGCGTCGAGGAGACGAAGCGCGATTCGAGTGCGACGGTGCTCGCCGGGTCTCTTCCGACGACGAATCCGGCGGGGCCGTCAAACGCGACCCACTGCCGATTCGTCAACGTGTTTTGTACAACCACTCGCATAACCGGCTCTCAACTGACAGGAAGCGGCTGCCCATTGGCGCTGCCGCGGGTATGAATGTTCATGGGTTGGTCGTTGGTTCGGATACCGGAGTCGCGGGCGGGCAAATCAGCAGCATGTTTCGTGCGGGATTCGTGCTGATTGCGCCCACCAATTGGGCCGCCTCCTCGGGTGTTACTTCGAGCGTCACCATCTTGGCGGAGGCGGTGTTTGCCATCTGGTCCGCGTTGGTCGCCTGTGAGCGGGTCTTTTTCAATTCTCCGCCGACGGCGAGGACGCGGAATGCTTTGCCGTTGGCAACGAGCAGGCCGCTGCTGGATCGGGCAGGCTGCCCGGGGACGGGCGCACCCATCGCGCCGGCGTCGGGCTGCGCGACCAGTATCTGCACGCGGTCGCCGGGGATGACAAGGCCCGCGTCGGCCGGAATCGACATAGCCCGGTAGGGTTCCTTGATGTCGAGCGTGCCGACGGCGGCGAGATCGGCGAGGAAAATCGGCTGGCTCGCGAGGATGCGCCGGTTCACCCGCTGCCCCTTGTAAGTGGCCTTGGCGTCCGCATCGAGGCTTTCGCTGGCCAACGATGCGAACTTCACTGGAATCTCGATTACCTTCAAATCCCGTTCGGGATCGATGGAGGCATTCGCCCGCAGGTCGCGCGCGGCGACCACGATCCTCACGTGCGGCCCGCGATCGACGCCCGCCGTGCTCTGAATGAAGATGAACGCCATGATCGTCGCAAGCACGCCCAGCACCACCGCCCCGACAAGAAATGCCCTCGACGCCTGATTCTCTGCCACGGAACCTCCTCGCGGAATTGAGTCTCCAGCTAGGACGCCTCACAAGCCCAGCGGTTTCACCAAAAACATAAATCGGCCAAACCGCATCCTACTCCCCGCGAATTTTCCGGGCAAACCGGGGATTGTGAGGATCACGCCATGTGACGCGACTCAATGATTCAGCCCCTCCCAGCGCACGAAGCCCTCAATCGCCTCATATTCCGCCAGTCCGAGCTGGTCGTACATCTTTGCCGTCGCCCGGTTGCGATCCTCCGCCCGCTGCCAGAATTCCCGCTGGTCGAGACCCGGGAACATCGCGCGGTCCTTCTGGCTCTGATGCTTGAAAACGGCCATCCGCTTGCGCAGCAACTCTTCCGGCGAGAGCGGCACGGCCATCTCAATCTTCTCCGGCTCCCATTCCTGCCACGCCCCGCGATACAGCCAGACTTCGCAGTCCCTCAACCACGCAGCGCCCTTCTGTTTGAATCGCTCGAGGGCCGTCAGCACCGCGGAGAGGCATACGCGGTGCGTGCCGTGCGGATCGGAGAGATCGCCGGCGGCGTAAATCTGGTGCGGCTGGAGCCTGTCGAGCAGGTCCATCGTAATCCGCACATCGTCTTCGCCCAGCGGTTTCTTTTTCACACGCCCGGTTTCATAGAACGGCAGATCCATGAAGTGCAGCCGCTCCACGGGAATTCCGCAACTTCGCCCCGCCGCCCGCGCCTCGCCACGGCGGATGATGCCCTTGATCTGCTGCACTTCGGGCGAATCCACTTGTCCCGGCTTCTTTTGCCGCAGGAATTCCTCAATATGCTTCTCGACTTTCGCCGCCTCTTCCGCACCGATGCCGAAGAGCCGGTTGTAATCCGCCGCGAAATCGGCAAACCGGATGGCATCGGCATCGAAGACTGCGATGTTTCCCGAGGTCTGATAGCCGACGTGCACTTCGTGCCCCTGATCGGCGAGGCGGATCAGCGTTCCGCCCATGGAGATCACATCGTCGTCGGGATGGGGCGAGAAAACGACGATTCGCTTGGGAAAGATGGCATCCGTCGCCCGCGAAATATCGCCCGGCCGCTTTTCGGATGCGGGTTTTCCGCCCGGCCATCCGGTGATCGTCTCCTGCAGCGCCCGAAAGACATCGATGTTCACTTCATAAGCCGACTCGCGCGCGGCCACCAGATCCTGCAACCCGTGCTCGTTGTAATCTTCGTTCGTCAGCTTGAGGATCGGCTTGCGAACCTTCTCCGCCAGCCAGATCACAGCCTTGCGGGTCATGAAGGGGTCCCACCTGATCGCCGCCGCGCCCTCGGCCGATTCGCTGATCAGCCAGGGCGTCTTGAATCGTGTCAATTGCGCCGCCGCCGCCGTATCCAGCACGATCTGCGCGTTGCCATGCTCCTGCAGAAAGCTCGCGGCCACCGAACTTGTCACCGGGCCCTCGACGGCCTGCGCGATGACCGGCGCCTTGTGCTCTCCGAACGCCATCAGCACGACCTTCTTCGCGGCGAGGATCGTGCCGACGCCCATGGTGATCGCGCGCCGAGGAACATGCTCTTCGCCGAAGAAGTCCGACGCCGCATCCAGCCGCGTCACCCGGTCCAGGGTAATGAGCCGCGTTTTGGAGTCCCGCGCCGACCCCGGTTCATTGAACCCGATATGCCCCGTCCGGCCGATCCCGAGGATTTGCAGATCCAATCCGCCCGCCTCGGCGATCTGCTGCTCATAGCGCCTGCAGAATTCTCCCACCTTTTCAATGTTGATCGTGCCATCCGGAATGTGGATGTTCTGCGGAAGAATGTCGATGTGATTGAAGAGGTACTCATGCATGAAACGCCAGTACGACTGAAGCTCCTCGCGCCGCATCGGAAAGTATTCATCGAGGTTGAACGTCACCACGTTCCTGAAGCTCAGCTCGCCCGCCTTGTGCAGTCGGACCAGCTCTGCGTAAACGCCGACGGGCGTCGAGCCGGTCGCCAATCCGAGAACTGCGCGTTGGCCGGATTTGACCTTTTCCCGGATCAACTCGGCAATCTGCTGTGCCACGGCGACCGACGCTTCGTGCGCCTCGCCGAATACCTGCACGGGAATTCGTTCAGACGATCCGCTGCTTCCCGACATGATGACTCCTTTCATTGCCCATTTCATAGCGGAACGGGAGGAAAGAATCCAACCGCTCTTACAGAAGCCGGGATCGGGAAATCGGTAATTTCAGGAATCCTCATTCCGGGCGATTGTCGTAACCGCCGCGCCGGCTTGCGGTTCCGCAGTGGGGCAGAGTGCGAGGGTAGAGATGCCCAGTTGACATTGTCAAACAGTTGTTTGAAACTATAATTTGAAACAGGAGTAGCAGATGCCCGCCCGTTCTGTCCGCAAATCAGCCGGCGCCTCCTTGAATCGTTCGGAACTCGAGCTCGAGACCCGCCGCCGCCTGCTCGATTCCGCCGGCGAGGCATTTGCGGAGAATGGGTTCCACGGCACCACCATCCGCGAAATCTGCCGCCGCGCGGGAGCCAACGTCGCTGCCGTCAATTACCACTTCCGCGACAAGGATGAGCTCTACCAGCAGGTCTTCGAAAACTCCGCCTGCATCGCCCAGGAGCATTTTTCCCCGGAAACCCGGACCGCCATGGCCCCCGGCAATCCGCCGCGACAGCGGCTCCACGCCTTTATCCGCCAGTTCCTCCAGCGCATGCTCAGCCCCGGCCGACCCGCCTGGCAGGGGAAGCTCATGGCCCGCGAAATGATGGACCCCACCGCCGCCCTCGACCACATCGTCAAGACCATGATCCGCCCCAATTCCCAGCTCCTCGGCGAAATCGTCTCCGACATCACCGGCCTTCCTCCCGGCGATCCCCGCCTCTGGCTCACCGCCGCCAGCATCGTCGCGCAGTGCCTCTTCTACACGCACTGCAAGCCCGTCATCATCCGCCTTCGACCGGACCTGAAGTACGACCAGCAGATGATCGAGGACCTTACGGAGCACATCACCAGTTTCTCCTGGGCGGCGCTCGCCGGCGCGAAGCAGCGACACGCCCGATCGCCCCGCAAAAAAGGAGGCCGCCCGTGATCTACGTCGCCATCAAAATGCTCACCGGCGACCGCGTGAAATACCTCGGCATCATCGCCGGCCTCGCACTCTCCAGTTTTCTGGTCACCCAGCAGCTCTCCATTTTCGTCGGCCTCATGTCGCGCACCTTCAGCGTCATCACCGATATCACGCAACCCGACATCTGGGTCATGGACCCGCAGGTCAAGAACATCGACGACAGCCGGCCGATGCCCAGCCCCTGTCTTTACCGGGTCAAAGCGGTGAAGGGCGTCGCCTGGGCCGTGCCCCTCTTCAAGGGCCAGATCAAGGCCCGCCTTCCCAGCGGCAGCGGTTACACCTGCACGATCCTCGGCCTCGATAACGAAACGCTCGTCGGAGGACCGCCGGAGATACTCCCCGTCGATGGCCATCCTGTTCGCATGGATGCCCTGCGCCAGCCCGACGCCATCTTCGTCGATGGTCCGAACGCCAAGGAAAAACTCGGCGGCTTGAAGCCCGGCGACGTGCTCGAACTCAACGACAACCGCGCGAAAGTCGTCGCCCTCACCGAGATCACGCAGGGGTTCCAGGCTCTTCCCGTCATCCACACCACCTACAGCCGCGCGA